>Ga0306910_1000007_pt1 | contig 264321 bp, 281 predicted proteins | sample AntRauMFilla2698_FD_190438 | JGI IMG/M metagenome (GOLD analysis project Ga0306910, IMG submission 190438) | Saline lake microbial communities from Rauer Islands, Antarctica - Metagenome Filla 2 #698 (v2) (version 2) | ecosystem: Environmental > Aquatic > Non-marine Saline and Alkaline >... | reverse complement strand
TCAACGCACCGAATTTGAATTAGGTTTCACTTTTCTTGGTCACGCTTAGGTGAGTGTCTGTAATATTATGTTTTACACTGATTTTCTGCTGTGCATATCTGCACACATAAAGATCTCATATGCACAGCGATCAAGGTTGCGGCTTTGGAAAACTGTACGAAGTCACAGCAGATGACAGCTCGTGCTGGCGCGTGCACCGCGTTGTGGGGCGTACGTCAAAAGCCGTCTTGCGGGTATGGGTACCTATGTCTCAGCTATGCAAATATGGTCTTGGAAAGAGAACGTCGCTCTTGAAAGCAAAGATCGAACCCGCTGTGATGTTCTTTGAATGCGCAGGCTGCCGGACATTCAAGTTTAGGAACCCTCATATATCCATAAAATGCTGGCCTGTTCCGAGTGGTCAGGAGATCATATCGCTGGGTAGTGCTGCAGAAATCCGCGCGCACAGATCCTGTAGCAGTCTTTTTTCGACACACATCTTCTGGGCAGATAATTTTTTGCTAAGCCTTACAATCTCGCAAACTGGTAGCTGAACCCAAAGCGCATACGGTTGCTCATGTTGTCGGGCGAAACAATCGTAGCCACAAAAGAGTGTAACGAAGCATCAAGAGCCCGATTCTCTGATTTCACATTCAAAAATTGAGCGCCGTACCGGTGAATTAAGGAAACAAAACGGCAAACATTTCGCAAATATGCCCCACTTTTAGCACAAGTCTGTGCAACCTTAGCGTTAACGAAGATCAATGTACGATCAGCTTTGATGCTAACAGCTAAGGGGATGTGAAGATGAAAATTTTAGTCGTGGACGATGATCCTGTCATCTTGAGCTTGGTCCCAGCGATTTTGCGTCAAGAAGGCCACTACGATATTTGTGTTGCGGCATCCGGTAACGCTGCAATGGAGATCCTTTCCTTTTCCAATGAACGCTTCGATGTGCTGATCCTTGATATTGAAATGCCTGAAATGAACGGCATCCAACTTTGCGAAAATATCAGGAAAATACCAGATTACCGCCGTACACCAATCATAATGCTAACGGCAAAGTCCGATTCAAAATCGATCGAAAGTGCCTTTTCGGCGGGTGCTAACGATTATATTACGAAGCCCTTCGACGTTAAAGCCATCGGCACCCGCATTCAAATTGCTGAACGCATGATGCGCGATTCCTGCAAGTTTTTTACCGTCGAAGCATTGCCAGGATTTCTGCCGGAAAAGTTTGGTTCCTATGATTTCGATGCTGCGGATGCCGTGATGATCCAAGGTCTCGAGCAACACACCGATCCTTTTTCGCTTGGCAACTATCTTTCTCAACTAGCTCGAGACCGAATTGACGAAACATCCGTTTTCGCACTCCGCATCAATGCTTTCGACATCCTGCATGATGAGTTTTCAGGCCGCGATGCCCTGCGTGTGCTTGCGGAAGTGTCGAGGTTAATATCCGCAGTTACATCAGATAAGCGCCTTCTGGACGCCTATATCGGATCTGGGGTGTTTATGTGTATCGCAACTGATGATTTGGTAAATGTCTGGTTGGATGTCGAAGATCGTATCGATACGGCTTTCAGGCAGTTGAAACTGATAGAGAATGCAGGGCTTGGCGATATATTTTCAATCACCATGGGACGCCCTATTCGTCCAAATTCCAGCAAGACACAACGTGTCCGGCCCACTTTTGATCGCGCGCTGATGCAATTGGATAAACGCAACAAGATCAATTTGATGGCCAACTGAGGTAGGTAGACCTCATAGATCACTTGAAACCCGCTTCATCACATCGGAGCCAGCGTGTGTCCGAAGTGTTTTGGGCCCTCACGTCATCATCATTTGGGACATTTTCTGCGAGCAATGGCTTGGTATTGAGCGGCCCCACCTGAGTTGTCCATGTTAATAGGTAGTGCATGATTGGCCGTTGGTCCATTTGGATGATGCCCTCTGGCGCAGGTGGGCGGTAGCCCAATGCACTATGGGGTCGTTTGGAGTTGTAATGTTTCCTCCAGCTTTCGATGATGATTTGGGCTTCACGTAGCGAGCGGGAGATTTCGCCATTCAACAACTCGTATCTCAACCGCACGTTGAAGCTGTCGCAGTATCCGTTCTCCCGTAGCGATCTGGGCTCGATGTAGGCGGCCCTGGCTCCGGCGGCTTTGATCCAGTCCCTGACGGCCTCCGCGATGAACTCTGGGCCATTGTCTGACCTGATGTAGGCTGGAACACCGCGTAGGATGAACAGGTCTGTGAGAGCGTCGATGACCGCCGTCGAGTTCAGCTTTCGCTTCACCCGGATAGCAAGGCATTCTTGGCTGTGTTTGTCCAAGATGTTGAGCGTCCGGAAGACCCTGCCAACATCTGTCCGGTGATGCACGAAGTCATAAGACCAGACATGGTTGCGATACTCGGGGCGCAGCCGGACACATGATCCATCCGCTGCCCGGCAGGGCATTGCACAGCAATGTCCCGAGAGGGTTCAGCCAGAGCCGCTCCTCCTTTGGTCGTTTCATTGGCACTTTGAGCCCCTCTCGTCGCGATAGCGGACGACACGTTTGTCATTCACGTGCCAGCGCCAAATGGTAGACAAGAGTATTACCAGCTTTAAGAGCCAGTAAAGCAATTTCTGGGACACCTCGGCCGCCGAATGCTCCTTCTCGTCGCCAACGACCATACGTCTGAACCGCAAAGTTTACTACACCTGCGATCGCATCCGTGCTGATGTTTTCGACTAACCTGGAAGGCCCTACAATCCACCATATTGCAACCTTACCGTCCTGATCGATCGACACCTGGCGTATTCCACGCGGAGAATGAGCCGGATACCAAAGTTGCTTTTGTCCGTAACTTTGCGCCGGAAGTGACGACCGCTGGCTGTCCGAGCCTCGTCGTCGTCCTTGGTGCGGTCGTGTACTTGGAGCTGAAATTCATCCGCAACCGTCAACGCATCAACCTTGAGCCAGCGAAAGGTAAGGGAGGGAAAAAGCGGGTCGATCACGCGTAAATTTGTCACTGTGCATCAGAGGGCGGATCCAAAACAACTATTGCCTTCAGTTTGGATATGTCCCGCATCTGGTCATGCCGTGCGCTGGATACCTCTGCATCAAAAATTAGAAAGTGGTGCCGATTAGGATGAGCAGAGGTCGCGCGAAATTTTCTAGATAACGTGCTGTCACGGTTTTTTCGTTTCCCAGCCGCCGTACCGAATGGCCAGTGCGATGATCAGCCCGTAGGCAAGCATGGCGCAGCCGATGGCAGCAAAGATGCCGTCAACTCCCATTTCCGTGTAAGTCATCAGAATGAGGGCTCCAACCAGTGCCACTGCCATGCGGCTTAGACTGCTGATCACCGGCCAGACCATTCGGCCTGCTCCCTGCGACGCGAAATAAAGCGCGAGACCCAGCCCGAAGAAGGCATAGAACGGCGCGACAAGGCGGAAATAACTGCGCCCGGCATCGAGCGCTGCGGTGTTGGAAGGATCGAGAAACATACCAAGCCAGAGATCTGGAAAAATCGCGAGCAGCAGGCCGATGCTGCCGACGATACCCGCCGCAGCGAAGGAGCCGGTCCAGGCCACCCGCAGCGCACGGTCGGTGCGTCCCGCACCGATGTTGGCCCCGACCATTGCGGTCATCGCAGCGCCGATACCGAAGATCACGGGGATCATCAGAAACTCCAGCCGCGCGCCCAGTCCGTATCCCGCCAAAGCGCCCTCACCGTAGCGCCCGACCAGACCCGTCATCATGATGATGGTGATCACGGTCAGCACCGTATTGATCGCAGCCATTGCGCCAACGTTGAGGATATCGCTGAACATACCAGGGTTGAGGCGTCCGGCCGCCCCACGAAAACTGAGACCCGTCCGTCCCTTGGCGATATACCCGATGGCAAAGATCGCTCCAGCCGAGAACGCCAGGATCACCCCAAGCGGCAGCCCGGCCATTCCGAGCGCGGGCAGTGGGCCCCAGCCAAGGGACAACCCGCCCGAAAGCGGGATGGATATCACTGACACCATCAGCAACAGGAGGGCGGGAATTTGCATGTTACCGGTGCCACGGATCACGCTGAGAGACGCATTGCAGAGCCAGATCGCCGCGCAGCCGGGAAAAAAGACCAGCGCGTAGGTCGTCGCGGCAGCGACCGTCTCGTTTCCCCCGCCGAGCAATATGAAGAATTGCGCACCAAAAAGCGCAACAAGCACCGCCATAAGGACGGCGAGACCGGTCGCGATGATCCAGGCAGCCAACGTCAGCGTAGCAGCCCGACCGACGTCTGCCGCCCCGAGCGCCCGTGCGATGGACGCCGAAATCGCTCCGCCGATCGCACCCGCCGAGAGCATCTGGGTCATCATAACAAGCGGAAACACCAGTGCCAGCCCTGCCAGCGCGGTGACGCCAAGCAAGCTGGCGAAATAGGCCTCCGCAATGCTTTGGGCGGCCTGCACGAACATTGCGAGCACGTTGGGCGCCGCGAGCTTCCCAAGGGTGGACCCAATAGGTGCTTCGAGCATGAGCCGGGTGCGGGACGCCCGCGCGACTGCCGCGGCGTCGGCTAGAGAGGTTGACGCTCGGCCGTCAGGGGTCATTGCGCTACGCCGTGGTGGCAACTACGCCGGTCCTTCGGGGTCATTACTTTATCAATATTGCTCACACTCTTGACCCACTTTCGTCTGCTTGCTGCGCTCCATCAAAACAGCGTTCAGAAGTAAATTCCTTTTTGGAACTATCTATCGGTAAGTTCTCTTTCGGAACCTGTCAATCACTGTTATAATTCAGCAATGAAATGGAATGACCTTCACAACGAAGCCTGCCCCGTCGCGCGCGGTCTGTCCGTGATTGGCGACCGTTGGACCATGCTGGTTCTGCGGGACTGCTTTCTGGGTGTCCGTAGGTTCGAACCGATGCAGGAACGACTTGGCATCACCCGCCATGTTTTAGCCGACCGTTTGCGCAAGCTCGAGGCGGCAGGCGTGCTGCGCCGCGACCCCTACCAGCATCGACCGCTGCGCTATGAATACCGCCTCACAGAGCGGGGCAAGGCCCTCTATCCGCTGTTGGTGACTTTGATTAAATGGGCAAATGTGCATGTCCCTCCACCGGTCGAACCGTCTGTAACCCTTGTTTCGCGTGAAACCGGAGAGCCCATCGAACCCGTTTTGATCGACGCAAACACGGGTAAGGAGATCACGTACGGGACCGTGAACGCTTTGGTGGCAGAGTAGGTCGCCGACCCGGACCTGCCGCGGTCTGCTTTGGTGACGTTGCCAGAAACAAACTCACAGTCGTGTTTCAGACTGGGCAGGTGTAGCAGGTGAGGTCTTAAACCGATTGCGCACTGCCCCTGCTAGACTGTTTTTCCGGGCAACTTGAGTAAGATCGCGCCGGTATCGAGGACATCGCCGATCACCGAGATTGAGCAAACGTCCGGCGCAGTCGGGGTCAGGGCGCCTGTAAAAATCCTGTTTATGGGCATTGAAAAGTGCCTCTTTCCCCAGCTTGGGCAGATCGGCTTACCGAATGCTGCCACCTTGGCGATGTCGTGGAATATGTCATCTGCAAAGGGATAGCATATCAATGTGATTATGCTGGGTTATAATAAAGTCCAATCAGGCACTTGGTGTTGCTTACAACAGATACGCTAGCAAGGACGTGCAGTGCTTTGATAAGTGACTGAAAAAAAGTACAAAATGCAAAAAAGGTGGCGAAGCCATACGGTGCCCTTGGTGCGAGCCGTTTGCATGTCAGTCCAGAGCACGATGTTCAGGCCAGTATGACTTATCAGGCAGCAACTCTGCCGATATGAAAACTGGTTGAGTATCTTGTGTGATACGAGCGCTTGCTCGCATTTTAAGTGTTCGAATATCTTTGATTGCACGAGATGCAGGGACATATCCTCGTTCATAATTTTCCAGACCACCAATAATAGTTTGCACCAACACAAAGCTTTCTCTGATCATGTTTTGGAAGGGACGCATGGGGAGGCATCGCTGGCGTCGGGTAAAGCGCTGCCCATAGATTACTGTTGAGACGCGTCAATCTTTGAAATTCCGTCAAGCAGAAGATCCAAACGCTATGCGGTGGTCGACGAGGGCTTGAAGCGGGTGTTCTCGTGTAAAAAAGTTGCAGAATGGCTGGAGCACAGTCGCCCATTAGTGGAGGCTGCGATGCAGGCCAATACGGCATGTTGCGCGAAGGCAGGCTTGCGGTACCTGCCCTCAGCCTCAGCCTCAGCCTCTACCGCGATAGGGCGGGACGCCTTGATCGGGGATCCAGACGCCCTTCGGCATCTCCCCGGTCTGCCAGAAAACGTCAATCGGGATGCCACCGCGCGGATACCAGTAGCCCCCGATCCGCAACCATTGCGGGTCCAGAAAATCGACGAGCCGCCGGGCGATCGAGATGGTACAATCTTCATGAAACGCGCCGTGGTTGCGAAACGCACCCAGATAAAGCTTGAGCGATTTGGACTCGACCAGATATGCGCCTGGCACATAATCAATCACCAGATGGGCAAAATCGGGCTGCCCCGTCATAGGGCACAGCGAGGTAAATTCTGGCGCTGTGAAGCGCACACAGAAGTTCACATCGGATTGCGGGTTCGAGACACGCTCAAGCGTCGCCGCTTCGGGGGAGGACGGCAGATCGGTTTGGCCGCCCAGCTGTTTAAGGTCGCTATAGATCGTTTCCATTAGGGTCTCCTAAAATCCAAAAAGGGGTCACACCCCGCGTTTGTTTCCCCACAGCAAGATGTGCAACTGCGGCAAGATCCGCGGCGCAAACCAGCTGTCGGCTATTGTTTTATCGACCAGCCAGAGGAGCTTGTCCGCCAAACGCTGAGGATCGACGGGTATATCTGGTGCGACTTCGGAATTGCCGGGTTGTAGATAGAGGGGCAGATCCGGAAATCTCCCGGCCGCCTCACGCGCCCATGCGTAATCGGTGTCGTCGAAGATCACGATTTTCATCACAGTGCTGCCCGCAGTGCTCCCGGCTCTCACGCAGGCCTCGAAGGCATCCCAATCCACAGTTTCCCCGCTTGAGGGGGGCTTGGGGCTGAGTACCAGAGTATCGAGTGCGCCAAACCATGGTCTTGCAATGGATCCTTGGGTTTCGCAGGCGAAGCGGTAACCTTGCGCAAGACCGAGCGTGATCAGCTGGGTGAAATCCTGGATCGCAGGGTTCCCGCCGGACAAAGACACGGTGAGCGGGCTCCCTTTGGAGAGACGCTGCACTTCGCTCCAGACTGCATGCGTATCCATCGTGGCCCAGGTGTCGCGAAAGGCCGTATCGACCGCGTGAAGGCTATCACACCATGCGCAGCGATAGTCACAGCCGCCCGTGCGCACGAAGACTGTGGGCTCGCCGATTAACGCACCCTCGCCCTGGATGGTCGGGCCGAAGATTTCTGCGATGCGCAATGTACTCATGGCCGGTAGTGCGCCCATGTCTTTGGCGTCTCGCTGACCCTGACGGCGCTCGTTTCCGGCCAGCGCGCGGCGCACCACTCATAGAAATGACGGGCCAGATTCTCGCCCGTGGACGCCTCATCCATTACATCGTTCAGGTGCCGATGGTCGAAGCTCTCGTCGATATAGGTCTTGAGCGGTTTTAACTCTCCGTAGTCCCGCACGAAGCCATCGGCGTTGAGGTGATCGGCCTCCAGCTCGACGATCACGATATAGTTGTGGCCGTGCAGCCTTGCGCATTGGTGATCTTCGGGCAGATGCGACAGTTGGTGGGAGGCGGAAAAGTGGAATTCCTTGGTGATCCGGTACATCAGCCGAGCTCCTTTCGTGCAATCGCCTCGACCCAATACTCTGGGTCAGCGTAGGTTGTCGGGTCCGTTATGTCGGCCAAGTGAAAGGCTTCGCGGCGCTCCACGCAGGTTCCACAGCGCCCGCAATGATCTGTCCCGCCCTTGTAGCAAGACCACGTCTGGGCAAATGGCGTACTGTAGCGCGCGCCTTCGATGACGATGCAGGCTTTGGTCCGGTGGACAAAGGGCGTGTAGAGCGAGACTTCCGCGTAACCGTCGAGTGCGGCCTTCTGCATGGCTTCGAACGCTTCGGTAAAGGCCGGGCGGCAATCGGGATAGATGAAATGATCGCCGCCATGCACCGCAGTCGCGACCGCCTGATCCCCATTAGCGGCGGCAACGCCGAACGCCACCGCAAGCATGATCGCGTTCCGGTTCGGAACGACCGTGATGCGCATGCTTTCTTCGGCGTAATGCCCGTCGGGCACGTCTATATCATCGGTCAGGGCCGATCCGGTCAGGGCGGCGCCGATGCCGCGAAGATCGATGATATCGTGTGGCACGTTCAAACGCGCGGCACAGAGAGCTGCATAGTCCAGCTCCTTGCGGTGGCGTTGCCCGTAATCGAAAGACACGAGGCGGGTCAGCTGCCGTTCATTCGCAACGATATGCGCGAGTGAAACAGAATCGAGCCCGCCGGAGCAGATGACGATCGTCTTCATGTTAAAACCCTTGTTTTGTTATCCGGGTAGGCTGCGACCGGAGTGTGCTCTCTAGTTCGGATTTTATTCGGGGCCAAGAGGCCCGAGGAGTATTTTTGGGCAATATCCGGTGACAGCTCCTGAGTGCGACAAGATGAGACAGCTCAACGTCCCGATGGGCCAGTTCGAGTCCCCGCGTGCAAGAAGAGACAAGACCGTCGTGGAGCAGGAACAGCCGGATCTCCGAGTGCGGCATCTATGAAGTGCGCGGACTGCGCTGTTACAAAACTTTATCAAAACCGACACAAAGGCGTTTCAAACTCTGTCTATGCCTCGCAGCAACTTAGGGGGCTAGATCATGCTGAAACTCGATAACGTCACGAAGTCATACGGCGAAAACACAGCGGTGCAGGCTGCAAGCTTTGTGATCGACAAACCGATGATGATCGGGATTATCGGCCGGTCGGGCGCGGGCAAATCAACGCTGCTGCGAATGCTGAACCGCCTCACCGATACGTCCTCCGGCGCGATCACCTTTCAGGGCAATGATATCACGCATCTGCGCGGTGCGGCAAAGCGCGCCTGGCAATCACAATGTGCGATGATCTTCCAGCAGTTCAATCTGGTGCCCCGCATGGATGTCGTGTCCAACGTGTTGCACGGCACACTCAACCGCCGCTCGACGTTTTCTACGATGTTCAACCTATACCCCGATGAGGACATCCACCGCGCCATTGATATCCTGGAGCGCCTCGGCATCGCACAGCACGCACCCAAGCGGGCAGAGGCGCTCTCTGGCGGGCAGCAGCAGCGGGTGGCGATTGCCCGTGCTCTTATGCAGGACCCCAAAATCATTCTGGCGGATGAGCCTATCGCCTCGCTGGACCCGATGAATGCGCAGGTGGTGATGCAATCGCTGCGCGATATCCACGAGCAGGATGGCCGGATGGTCATCGCGAACCTGCACACCCTCGATACTGCGCGGCGCTACTGTGACCGCGTGATCGGGATGCGCGACGGAGCCATCGTGTTCGATGGCACACCTGAAGAACTGACCACGCAAACCGCGCGGGACATTTACGGCGCCGATGACAGCTTCTCCGAAGCGACCACATCGACCCAAATCGAAGCACGCGACCCGAGGCTGGAAAAGCTGGCCCGGATTGCCGCGCAATAACCCCTGATTTTACCCTGCACGCCACAACGGGGTGCAAAACAGAAGAGAGACCACAGATGAAAAAGATCATCGCACTCGCGCTCATGAGCACTGCAATGTCTGGCGCAGCATTTGCGCAAGACACAGCCATCACGGAATTCCGCATCGGGATCCTGGGCGGCGAGAACGCACAAGACCGCATGAACAGCAACGAATGTCTGCGCAGCACAATCGAGGAAGCGCTCGGCGTTCCCACCAAGATCTTCGCCCCCGCCGATTACAACGGCGTGATCCAGGGTCTGCTGGGCGGCTCGATCGATTTGTCGCTGATGGGGCCATCTTCGTATGCCGCGGTTTATATCGCCGATAAGGATGCGGTTTCGCCGATTTTGGTGAAGGTCAATTCCGATGGCTCAACTGGCTATTACTCTATCGGTTTTGCTCGCATCGACAGCGGTGTCACCTCGCTGGAGGGCCTCAAAGACAAGGTTTTCGGCTTTGGCGATCCGAACTCCACATCCGGTTATCTGATCCCCGCGATTGAGATCCCGCAGACGACCGGGGCGACGATGGACAACGGCGACTACTTCGGCGAAGTAAAATTCACGGGCGGCCATGAGCAGACCATCGTCGCAGTCAACAATGGCGATGTGGATGCCGGCGTCACCTGGGCCGACGGTCAGGGTAACTGGGAAGACGGCTACAACTTCGGCGCGCTTCGCAAGGCCGTCGATGCGGGTCTGGTCGATATGAACGATCTTGTTGAAATCTGGCGCTCCAAGCTCATTCCCGGCGAGCCTGTGGTTTTGCGCAACGCTCTGCCCGACGATGTGCGCACGACAGTGACTGATATCATCGATAATCTCGGTGAAACCGATCCCGCGTGCGCGGAGGCCATCGCGGGCGGCGAGGTCAGTGGCTTTGATCCCATCACCCACGATGCCTACACGTCCATCGTGGCGGCGCGCCTGTCCCAATCGAATTGATTAAAGTAATTTCAGCATCAAAAGCTGGCCCCGTCACTTGTGGCGGGGCCGGCATTTTAGCATCGGGGATAATCAATGAGTGACACCGGACACTCGCAGGCAGCTGTGGCGCAAATGAGCAAAACCTATCTGGCGCAGATTAAAGCCAAACGGCTGATGAATTTCATCATGTTGGTGGTGTTCCTCGCGCTTTTCATGTCCGGCTTTGTTGTGGCGGAGGGTCGCAATGCGGGCGGTTTCTGGGAAGGGCTTGGAAATGTCTTTGATTTTCCTGCCGCCATGTTCGGCGAGGCTGTGGAGCGTGCGCATCTGATGCCGGGGTACCTTGCGACCTATTTTCCCTCGCTGATCGAGACCATCAACATCGCGGCCGCCTCTACACTGCTGGGTGCTTTGGTCGGGCTGGTGATCTCCTTGCTTGTGACTCGCGGTTTTGCGCCAGTACCTTGGCTGATCGGGCCGCTACGCCGTGTGCTCGATATCCTGCGCGCCGTGCCCGAGATTGTGATTGCGCTCGTGCTGATCTTTATGCTGGGCGGGGGGCCCGTGCCCGCGATGATCGCCATTGCGCTGCACACCATCGGTGCGTTGGGAAAGCTGTTCTCCGAGGTGAACGAGAATGCTTCGCTCAAACCGGTGGAGGGATTGGAATCTGCCGGAGCCAACTGGACACAGCGGATGTGGCTGGGTGTGATCCCGCAGGTCGCGCCCAATTACTTGAGCTACGCGCTGCTGCGCTTCGAAATCAACATCCGGGCTTCCGCCATTCTCGGTTTCGTGGGCGCGGGCGGGATCGGCTATGATCTACGCAATACGATGAGCTGGGGCGTGGGCAAATACGACGAGGCCGCAGCAATCTTTATTCTGCTGTTCGGTACAATCGTGGTGGTGGACCAGTTATCGAGCATGCTGCGCAACAGATTGACCCACGGCAGCCCCAGCGCGGAGGTAACCCTATGAACACGGCAACTCTTCAGATGCAGACCGTTGGACGCTTCAGGCTGAAAAAGCGTATGACGCTGGCGGTGCCTTTGGTCATCGTCGCTTATTTCGCCTATATCTTCGTCGCTTTCGATATCGCCGGTCTGGGTGATCGAATTAGCCTCGATAATGCCCGCACCCTCGTCTCCGACAGCTACAGCTACAAAACGCACATCACACAGGACAACCGTGATGGGGCCATCACAATGTCGATCGAGGGAGAGCGCAAGGCGCAATACCCCGAGGGGATGATGCCCGATTGGGTGAGCGCGGGCGATGTCACGACCGTTGATCTGGGCACAGGGCATTTGATCACTTTGGGGCCGGAGATACGCTACGATATTCCGGGCTATGGCACCGTGACGGCGCAGCCCGACGAGACCGGAGTGAACGCGACATTTCCCCCCGGTGCGATGCCCGACTATATCAATGCGTCCAAAAATCGGGTGATGATCGCCACGGATGCGGGACGTCTTACGATCACAAGAAACCGCGCGGAGGTGTTCAAATACAGCATCGGATGGGAGATCTTCTTTTTCACGCTCGACAGTCCTTACTACGGGGTAGGCGCGGGAGAGTTGGTGTCGCGCGCGATCACGGGAGAGGCTGGAGCAATTGCAAATGCGTTCTGGACGAACACGATGTGGCGGCATGGTGACGTGTTTTGGGCGCTGCTCGAAACACTGCTGATGGCGTTTCTGGGCACATTCGGTGCGGCGATGATCGCACTGCCGCTGGCTTTTCTGGCGGCGCGAAACTTTACGCCACTGGGCGTGTTTCGCTTTGCAGCGCGGCGGGTGTTTGATTTCCTGCGCGGGGTGGACGGGCTGATCTGGACCATTGTGCTGAGCAGGGCATTCGGCCCTGGTCCTATGACCGGCGCGCTCGCGATCCTGCTGACCGATACCGGATCCTTCGGCAAACTTTTCTCGGAGGCGCTAGAAAATGTAGACGAAAAGCAGATCGAGGGGGTCGCCTCAACAGGCGCAAAGCCGTTGCAAAGGTACCGTTTCGGCGTAATCCCGCAAATTACACCGGTTCTGCTAAGCCAAGTCCTGTATCATCTGGAATCAAACACAAGGTCCGCAACGATCATTGGGGCGATTACAGGGGGAGGGATCGGCTTGCTGCTCACACAGGCAATTGCGACGCAGAAGGACTGGGAAGAGGTAAGTTATTACATCGTGCTCATCATCCTGTTGGTTATCTTCATGGATACGCTCTCGGGATGGCTGCGCCGTAAGCTGATCAAGGGTGACGAGGGAGGCCACTGATGCCGCGCCTGTCCCAAGCGGAGCCCTTCATTCACCCCGACTGCGAGGTTAACGATGTGACTTACGGTGCGTTTGTCGAGATCGGCAAGGGCAGCCGCCTCGCGCACAGCCACATCGGGGACTACTCCTATTGCGACCGTTACGCGGACATCGCCAATACGACCGTCGGCAAATTCTCCAACATCGCGGCCTTCGTGCGGATCGGGGCGACGGATCACCCGATGGAGAAGGCCAGCCTGCATCACTTTCACTACCGCTCGGCCGACTATTTTGAAGGTGCTAGCCATGACGGAGCATGGTTTGATCACCGGCGCACCCGGCGGACCGAGATCGGGCACGATACATGGCTGGGCCACGGCGCGCAGGTGCGCCCCGAGGTGACAATCGGGCACGGTGCGGTCGTCGCCGGCGGCGCGATCGTGACCAAGAATGTAGCCCCCTATATGATTGTCGGGGGCATACCGGCGGTCCCGCTGCGTCCGCGCTTTGCGCCTGATGTCGCGGAGCGGATGATGGACCTCGCCTGGTGGGATTGGCCGCACGCGCGGTTGCACGCTGCGTTGGAGGGTTTTCGCAGCCTCAGCGCGGAAGCCTTTCTGGAAAAATATGCCTGACCGGCGATCGCAACATCGCCGGGATTGCTGCCCCTACCGACGCGCGGGAGTGCTGCGTTGCCTTAGTGCTGCCGAGCACGCTCCGAGCGAGCTCGCGGCAGGGTTTATGATCGCTCAGGGCTCCGAAAGCGTAAGCGTCACCTTGTCACCCGCAAACCACGTCCGGCCCACTTCGACGGGGATCCCGTCGAGGTCCACGTTGACGCCGATGGTGCGCAGAATCGGTGCAAGTTCGGCAATCTGGAGGTGGAGCGCTTGGGTTGCGGTGGCGAGCTTTGCATTCACCCGTGTGGAGGCGCGCGTATAGTCTGCCACTCCACAGGCTGTCAGCGCTGCGGTAACGGAGGGATCGGTGCCGAGGCGTTCGAGTAGGGCGGGGAACCTTGCGGCTGGAAAAACACTCCGAAACAGGGCGATGGGTCTGCCTTCGGCAAGCGATAATCCCTCATAGACATGCACTTGCTCGCCCTGCGGTATCTCCAGCGCTTCGGCTTCGGTCACATGCACCACGCGGGTTTCGCGCATCAACACCTTTTTGGTCGGAGTGCGCCCCGCGGCGGCCAAATTCTGATGGAAGCGCACGCGCCGCCCGATGGGATACTCGGTCGGGGTCATGGTCACGAATACGCCCGCGCCTCGCCGTGCGTGAACCAGCCCTTCGTCGGCAAGGGCGCCCAACGCGCGGCGCACGGTATGCCGGTTTACCCCAAAACGGGCGGCGAGCTTGGCCTCGGTCGGCAGCTTGTCACCCGCAGCGTAGAGCTGCTGCGCAATCTCATGGCGCAGGGTTGCGGCGATGGCTTCCCAGATGGGCGTAGCTCGGGTCATGTCATGAAAACTTCATACTTTGAGGGATTGGCAGGGCGCATGGCCTACACTATAATTTGTCTAGTTGTATAGACAACTGAGAAAGGTGTCTAGATGAATATGATGGGTGATCCAAACGCTGCGCGTAAAGAATGGCTTGGGCTGTTGGCCAAATCGAAGGCGGCGGATCTCGCTCGGCTGTGGCAGGCATCCGGCGCGGAGCCGGAGCATAAGGTCCTGCGCGCACCCGAGATCGGCGGCGTCATGGTCCGCGGGCGTGCCGGCGCTGTCGGTGCCGCCTTCAATCTGGGAGAGATGACAGTCACCCGCGCGAGCGTAAAGCTCGGCTGTGGCGCGGTGGGGCATGGCTACGTGCAGGGGCGTGACAAGCCGCAGGCGCATTGCGCGGCGCTGGTGGATGCCCTGATGCAAACCGATGCGAGCGCGCGCGTTGAAGTGGCGGTGCTTGCGCCGCTACGCGAGGCGGCGGCGCAGGCAAAGGCTATCCGCGCGGCGAAAGCGGCGGCGACGAAGGTCGATTTCTTTACGATGGTACGGGGGGAGGATTGATGGAGGCGCATATTCTCGAAGGGGGCTTTGCCAACATACCGATCGATGCAGCACATGCTTTTCGTGCCGTGATGACGGCCATGGCGCGGCCTGGAGAGATTTTCGAGATCTCGGGCGCGCAGCCTCCGGCGCCGCTCTCCGTTGCCGCCGGAGCAGTTGTGCTGACGCTGTGCGACCCCGAGACCCCGCTGTTTCTTGCCGGAGGCTTTGATACCCCCCAGATCCGTGATTGGGTCACTTTCCACACCGGCGCACCGTTTGTAGGCGCCGCCGATGCGATGTTTGCCATTGGCGTCTGGGGATCCATACCTTTCCCTGACCTCGCGCGCGGCACCTCCGAATACCCCGACCGCTCTGCGACGCTTATCGTCGAGATGGATGCCCTGACCAATACGGGGGCAGTGCTGGAAGGTCCGGGGATCAAAGACCAGAACTATTTGTCTTTGCCCGAGACTGCCTTGTTTCAGGAGAATGCACAGCTCTATCCTCTGGGGCTTGATTTTATATTCACCAACGGGGGCAACCTCGCGGCCTTGCCCCGTACGACGAGGGTTAGCTGATGTATGTGGCTGTAAAGGGTGGTGAGCGTGCGATCGATAACGCGCATGCATGGCTCGCTGAGGAGCGGCGCGGCGACAAGGCTGTCGCGGAGCTGGGTGTCGCACAAATCCGCGAGCAGCTCGCACTGGCGGTCAATCGTGTGATGGCAGAAGGCTCGCTTTTCGATCCCGATCTGGCGGCGCTGGCGATCAAGCAGGCGCGCGGAGATCTGATCGAAGCGATCTTCCTGATCCGGGCCTACCGAACCACGCTGCCGCGCTTCGGCGGCTCTACCCCGATCGAGACGGAGTCGATGGTGTGCGACAGGCGCGTGTCCGCCACGTTTAAGGATGCGCCTGGAGGGCAGGTGCTTGGCCCGACGTTCGACTACACGCACCGCCTGCTTGATTTCAAACTCGCTGCCGACGGTGAGGTTGCACCGGTTCAAACCGGCACGCCATACGAGGGGGCGACACCGCATATCATGTCGTTCCTTGATCGGGAGGATTTGATCCAGCGTGAGCCCGAAGGTGCTGATGTGCCTGCCGATCTGACCCGCATGCCGCTTGAGCTGCCCGCGAGCCGTGTGCTTCGCCTGCAATCGCTCACCCGTGGGGACGAGGGGTTCATTCTTGGATTGGCCTACTCGACCCAGCGCGGATACGCGCGCAATCACGCCTTCGTGGCCGAGCTGCGCATCGGTTCGGTGGCGGTGGAGATGGAGATCCCCGAGTTGGGGTTTGCCATCGAGATCGGTGAGATCACGGCGACGGAATGCGAAACGGTCAACCAGTTTCAGGGCTCCAAGACCCAGCCTCCGCAATTCACGCGGGGCTACGGGCTGGTGTTCGGGATGAACGAGCGCAAGGCGATCTCGATGGCGTTGGTAGACCGCGCACTGCGCTGGAAGGAGCTTGGCGAGGATAACCTTGGTGCGCCCGCACAGGACGAGGAATTCGTACTTTATCACAGCGACAACATTCAGGCGACGGGGTTCCTCGAGCATATCAAGCTGCCTCACTACGTCGATTTCCAGTCAGAGTTGGAGCTGATCCGTAAGCTGCGGCGGGAGGCTCAAGTGCCGAAGGCGGCACAGGCAGAGAGTGCAGAAGCCTCCGGCGAGAGCTTGAGTGGAAAAATGAAGGAGGGGGCGGTGACATGAGCGACTATAACTTTGCTTATCTGGACGAGCAAACAAAGCGGATGATCCGCCGCGCGATCCTGAAGGGGTTGGCGATCCCCGGCTATCAGGTGCCGTTTGCCAGCCGCGAGATGCCGATGCCCTATGGCTGGGGGACGGGGGGTGTGCAGGTCTCGGCTGCGGTACTGACGCCCGATGATACCTTCAAGGTCATTGATCAGGGCGCGGACGACACGACCAATGCGGTGTCGATCCGACGGTTTTTTCAAAAGACCGCCGGTGTGGCGGTAACTGAGGCGACTGCGGAGGCGAGCGTAATCCAGACACGCCACCGCATCCCCGAACAGGATTTGCGGTCGGATCAGATCCTTGTTTATCAGGTGCCGATCCCGGAGCCGCTGCGTTTTCTAGAGCCGTCGGAGGTGGAGACCCGCAAGATGCATGGGCTGGAGGAATACGGGTTGATGCATGTGAAGCTTTATGAGGATATCAGCCAGCACGGCGATATCGCGACGGCCTATGCCTATCCGGTGAAGGTCGAGGGGAGGTACATGATGGATCCCTCGCCGATCCCTAAGTTCGATAATCCGAAGCTTGAGATGGCGGGCATACAGCTTTTTGGCGCCGGGCGGGAGCAGCGGATTTATGCGTTGCCGCCGTATACGAAAGTCGTGAGCCTCGATTTTGAAGATTATCCCTTTCAGCCGACCAAGGCAGATCACGCCTGTGATCTTTGTGGGTCCGAGGAGAGTTATCTCGATGAGCTGATCGTGGATGATCAGGGCGGGCGAATGTTCATGTGCTCCGATACCGATTATTGCGCCACACGTCGCAGGCAGGGTCATGTAGGCACACAGGGTCTACCCCATAAGGAGGATGCGGCATGACCCCGCTTTTGCAGGTTGAGAACGTTGCCAAGTTTTATGGAGCACGGATTGGTTGCACCGACGTGTCGTTTAATCTGTATCCCGGTGAGGTGATGGGGATTGTCGGCGAAAGCGGGTCTGGCAAATCGACCCTGCTCAATTGCCTTGCCGGTCATCTCGTGCCGGACCGAGGTGCCGTGCGGTTTGATACCCGCGCCGAAGGATTACGCGATACGATTACGATGTCCGAGCCGGAGCGCCGGATGCTGGGCCGTACCGACTGGGCCTTTGTGCACCAGCATGCCCGTGATGGGTTGCGGATGAATGTGAGTGCGGGCGGCAATGTGGGCGAGAGGCTGATGGCCGTGAACGCGCGCCATTACGGTAAAATTCGCGCGTCGGCGATTGATTGGCTGGGCCGGGTCGAGATCACGGAGGACCGGATCGATGACCGGCCTACGGCTTTTTCCGGCGGGATGCAGCAGCGGTTGCAAATCGCCCGCAATCTGGTGACGGGCCCGCGTCTTGTGTTCATGGACGAGCCCACTGGAGGCCTCGATGTTTCGGTGCAGGCGCGGTTGCTTGATTTGTTGCGTGGGTTGGTGCGCGAGATGGGCCTGAGCGCCATTATCGTGACCCATGATCTGGCCGTGGTGCGGCTGCTGGCGGACCGACTGATGGTGATGAAAGACGGCCATGTGATCGAGGCAGGTCTGACCGATCAGGTGCTGGACGACCCCCAGCACGCCTATACGCAGCTTCTTGTTTCCTCCGTCTTGCAGGTGTGAGCCCATGATTTCCATCGAGAACATCTCGAAATCCTTTGTACTCCACAATCAGGGCGGGGTAGAAATTCCAGTTATGCGGGGCGCCTCCCTGACTGTCGCGCCGGGAGAATGCATTGCGCTAACCGGCGCATCGGGCGCCGGGAAATCAACGCTAATGCGCATGATCTATGGCAATTACCTAACGGCATCGGGTCGGATCATGATCGGTGATCTGGATGTGGCCTGTGCCGCCCCGCGCGAGATTATCGCGCTGCGCCGCAATACGCTGGGCTATGTCAGCCAGTTTCTGCGGGTTGTTCCGCGCGTCTCGACGCTCGATGTTGTGTCGGAGCCGTTGCTGACGACGGGCACGCCGTGTACGCAAGCTCTCGAGACGGCTCAGGAGTTGCTCGCCCGGCTCAACATTTCCGAGCGCCTCTGGTCGCTGAGCCCCACCACATTTTCGGGCGGTGAGCAGCAGCGCGTGAACATCGCGCGCGGGTTTGCCTATCCTTATCCTGCGCTCCTGCTGGATGAGCCAACCGCGAGCCTTGACCCGAAGAACCGCGCGATAGTGCTTGCGATGATCACGGAGGCAAAGGCGTGCGGCGCAGCGATCATCGGCATTTTTCACGATGCTGCCGCGAGAGATGAGGTCTGCGACCGTCAACTGGACGTTGGTCAGTTCACACCGGGCACGATGGTATGAGTGGGCGCCTGATCGCTGTTGTCGGCCCATCCGGCGTCGGTAAGGACAGCGTTATGGCGGGGATGGCGCGGCGCGATCTCCGCCTCGTTCTTGCGCGGAGGGTCATCACCCGCCCTTCAGATGCGGGAGGGGAGGCGTTTGAGGCAGTCTCGGAGGAGACGTTTCTGACGCGCCGCGCAGCGGGTGATTTTGCGTTGAGCTGGGGGGCGCATGGCTTGCACTACGGGATTCCGATCGGCATCGAGGACGATCTTCGTTGCGGCCGCGACGTGCTGGTGAATCTGTCGCGCAGTGTCCTTGTGCGGGCAAAAGAGCTGTTTCCACGGCTTGATGTCCTGCACCTGACAGCTGCGCCGGAGATACTTGCCGCGCGTCTGGCTGCGCGGGGGCGTGAAGACACGGCTGATATTGCGGAGCGGCTGGACCGGGCGGCCGCACTCTTGCCTGAGGGCATCAGCGCGCTGCGGATCGATAACAGTGGCGCGCTCGAGCAGACCGTTCAGGCCGCTCTTGATCATTTTTATCCGGTGAGGGCGTAGCGGTGGATCTGGTGGAACATACCTTCACGATCCTCGCCCATGAGGGTTACCGCATCGAGGATGAAAGGGTTAGCCACAAGCGGCATCAGCCGGGCAGCGAGCGCGGACATGACCGGTTCGGCGGCCGACGCGGGCAGTGCGCCACTCAACGTCAGATGGAAGTGGAAGTCATCGAGGACGAAGGGGTACCCCCATTCGAGCAGCTGTGCATCCTGCCGGGGGCTCAGCCGGGCCCTGCGCCGACGCTCGATTTCGGCTGGGGTCAGAGGCGCGCGAAACATGTCGAAACTGCGTACGATCGTGGCGGCAATTTCTTGCAAATTTACGCTATTCTGTTCGGGCCGCAGGGCGACGAACCCGTTTTGATGCCGCAACGCGAGCGGGCCTATCTCGCACGATGCCGTGCGTGCGGCGAAGCTTTTCATCGCTGTTTCAAGCGTGGCCTGGGTCGCTTCAGAGGCAAGCCTGAACGGCGCTTTCAACGTGCCATGCAGCCCGTACTTGCGCGGTGTCGCCGTAATTTTTGCAACGTCGACATCGCCCAGTTTTTCGTGCGCCGTCCAGTTGCCCGCCGCGCTGTCCCAGCCGAGCCAGGCCGCGCCGAACTCCGCCAGCGCGCCGGCTGGTGTGTAAAAAACAGCGTATCGCTCAAACATTCGATTTCCTTTGCAGATAGTATCTCTGCCAAACACGCGTGACATTCATATGACAAACCAAACTATTTTTGCCAATGCCCGCCTGATCGTACATTCGGAGGTCCTCACCGGTTCCGTGGTCGTGCGGGACGGTCTGATCGTCGATATCGGTACGGGCGCTGCGGTGCCTCAGGGAGCGATCGATCTGCAAGGCGACTATCTCGCGCCCGGTCTGGTCGAGCTTCACACTGATAATCTGGAGCGGCATCTGTCGCCGCGTCCGAAGGTAGATTGGCCCTATCGCGCGGCGATCATGGCCCACGACCGCGAGTTGGCCGGAACAGGGATCACCACCGTGTTCGATGCGATCCGGGTTGGCTCCATTGTGTCGGGGACGAACTCGCGATATGGAAAATACGCGCGTCAGATGGCGGATGAAATCCTGGCCATGCGGGATGCGGGTCTATTGCGGATCAGCCATCACATTCATCTGCGTGCAGAAATATGTTCAGAAACGCTTGTCGACGAGTTGGCGGAATTCACGCCCACTGATCGGATTGGCATCGTCTCGATGATGGATCACACACCGGGCCAGCGGCAATTTGCGGATGTGTCGAAGTTCGAGACCTATGTGCGCGGAAAATATAACTTCGGGGATGAGGAATTCAGCGACTATGTTGAGTTTTTGTACGGGCTTCAGGCGCAGTTCGGTTCACATCACGAGGTGGCTACAGTCGCTGCGGCCGCGCGGCTCGGGGCGGCCTTGGCCAGCCACGATGATACCACGGCAGCACAAGTGGCGGCGAGCTATGCTCACGGCGTGACGCTTGCGGAATTTCCGACGACCGTCGAAGCGGCGGATGCGTGCCATGCGCAGGGTATCTTTACGATGATGGGGGCGCCCAATCTCATTCGCGGCGGCTCCCACTCTGGCAACGTCGCCGCAGCAGATCTGGCGCGTCTCGACCGGCTCGATATCCTCTCGTCTGATTACGTGCCCTCGGGGTTGCTGATGGCCGCGGTACAACTGGGTGAGCTTTGGGACGACCTGCCGCGCGGTATCGCGACTGTCACATCGCAGCCTGCGTCTGCGGTCGGTCTGACCGATCGCGGATCGCTGACACTGGGGCAGCGGGCGGATGTCATCCGCTTCGGGATCCACGAGGGCACACCGGTGCTGCAAGAAACCTGGAGCGCGGGCACACGTGTTTTCTGATATTTGTCTGTTTAGTCCCGGAGCGATATACCGATGAAATTCAAAGCGGCAATTTTTGATTGGGCGGGCACGACCGTCGATTTCGGCTCTTTCGCGCCGATGGGCGTGTTCATAAAGGCGATGGCAGAGTTCGGGATCGAGGTCACGATCGGGGAAGCGCGCGCGCCGATGGGGGCCGCGAAATGGGATCACATTCAGACATTGCTGCACATGCCCCGGATCACGGAGCAATGGATCGCGCACTATGGCAAGGCTCCAGACGATGCAGATGTGGATGCGATCTTCAAAGTATTCGTGCCTCTTAACGAAACTGTCGCGGCAGACTACGCCGACCTTATTCCCGGAACGGTGGCGACGATGGAGGCGCTGCGTGCGCGGGGCATGAAGATCGGATCGACCACCGGCTACACCCGCTCGATCATGGCGCACGTTCTGCCCGTGGCGGCGGCGCAGGGGTATAGCCCCGATAATCTGGTGTGCTCCGACGATCTGTCCGAAGGGCGGCCAGGCCCCTTGGGGATTTACAAATGCATGATCGATTTGGGCGTTTACCCTCCTTCTGCCCTTATCAAAGTTGATGATACGGCCCCGGGCATCGCGGAAGGTGTATCGGCAGGCTGTGTCACTGTCGGGATCGCGCTGTCGGGCAATGCGGTGGGGCGAACGGCTGAAGAACTATCGCGGATGAGCGATGCGGATATTGCAGAATGCCGTGCGGCGGCGACGGATGTGCTGAAAGCGGCAGGCGCTGACTATGTCATCGATACGGTTGCTGATCTACCTGATCTGGTTGCACAAATCGAGGCTGGAGCTGCGACCGAAGGCAAGCCAGGCGGCGCTTGACCACCTAGGGTTAGAACGCCGGTACCGCGCGCGGCACCATAGTGCGGCGGGTTTTGTTTCAGCAAGCACCCTGTCGTGGCGCAACGAGAGCACGTCAATCGGCCAGTGAAAGTGTCGTCATGTTGCGCGGCGCTGGTCCTTGTGGCTTACTTATCTGCGGGGGGCGATCGGGTTGATGTCTTGAAGCGATGCTGGGGAGGGGCGATGCATATCATCTCTTTTTCAAGTGCCCTGCATCGACGGGCTTAAATTAAAAACAACTTCCGGCGCAGGTCGGATGCGTGCACAGGACAGGCGGCTGATGTCATTTTTGCTCGAACCCGCGATATGCGATTGCCAGCTTTCATTCTTTGGCACTAGCGATCGGTGCTCTGCTCCCTCCGTCGCCACAATTGCTCAGATCGAGGCGTCGCGTGTCGCCAGTGAAGCGGAGGTATCTACGTCCGATCACAGAATTGTGCGCTTCTTGCTGCTGGAGAACTTCTGCCTGGCTTCGATTGAATCCCAGACCTACTGCTTTTGTGCCTATCCGGCGATAGCGTCAGGTATCATGGCACCACAGGACCGGCCCTGCATTGAAAAGCGATGCGTCGGGGATCTCAGTCCGGAGCCGCTGATAGCTTCCAAAGTCGCCCGACACGCAGCGCTGTGGCTTCGGCTCTCGGCGCTGGGCGTACTCGGGTCGGCTTGGATGGTGGATTTTCGCAAAAGTGATGATGACTGGCTTCTGCGTGATTATTTTAAGGAGCTGTCGAATGCGCGGGAAAAGACGGAAATCGTACCTTCGAGATGGCTTCCATTTCTGGGAGCGGGCGAAGGTCTGCTTTCCTATGTCGTGCCTGGGAAAATCACCCAAGGTGTCGCGCTTTCCCGCCAGAAAAGCATAGTCTGGCGCAGCTTTGCGTGGCTTATTGTTCTGGTCGGATCGGGCAATTGGAGGTGCCGGGCATGATCGACTGTAGATCTTTTACGAAGCTTGGCGCGTTTTGACCCGCGTCTTCAGCATATTCGAGCGGATCGGCATGGGCGGCGGCGGCAAGGTCAAAGCGGTCTACCACAGGATGAATGCGCTGTCTGAAATGGCGGAGTTTGATCCGGTCTTGCTTAACCTTGATCATAGTCCCAGCCAGAAGCTCAATTTTGCCGCTCTCGTTGCCAACGGCACAATTGCGCCGCGGGTAAACCTTCTGACGCTGCCGGAGGCCTGCTTCTCTGCGGCAGTGTCGGCGGGGGTTCGTCCTTACGATGGTTTTCCTGTCTTCGACGAGAAAGAGGTGAGCGGCACTAAGACGATCTATACGCACAGGGGTGTCGCGGTCATGGAGGACCGAACGAAGGAGACACCGATCGGTGTGCTGACGAAGCGCAAGGTGTTCGACCTGCAGGGCGAACGCGTGTTCACCTTCCTTGGCGGTGCGTTGCACCAAGGGGTTCAGTGCAATGCGGATGGTACTGTAGAGACAACGGATTATGTGCAGTCGCTACCGATCCGTTGGGTCAAGACCCAGAGGCGCAAATTTGTCATAGGCCGGAACCTGATCACCGGTACGATCTGCCGGATGGAGCGTGTCTATGTCCAGAATTTGGTCGAAATGATCAATTGTTTAGAGACGGTCGTTTTCTTTGACGGGGTGACCTCCGCCTATCTTGCGTCTTCAATCAAAAGCCCGCGTGCATTGTTCCTGCATGCCGATCACCGCAGTCCTGCGGGTGGCATCGTGCCACGGTCAAAATTTTTAATCGAGAACTTCAAGGGCGAAGCGATCATCACCTCCACCAACGTCCACAAGGCCCGGATCGAGGCGGACGTGCTGCCCGCGGCACCCGTCCACGTTATCCCGCATTTCTGTGAGAGCGCCCCTGCCAGCCAGACCACCCGCCGTAATCTCGTGACTGTTTCCCGGCTCGAGCTCACAGGCAAACCCATCCCCGAGTGCATCGAGGCATTTTGCCGGATCAAGGACGCCTTTCCCGATGTCGACTATCTCATTTACGGTGTGGGGCGGGGTGAGGAGGCTCTCGAACGGCAGATCGATCGGCTTAACTGCGGTGACCGTGTGAAGCTCGCAGGCTATACGACCGACCCTCTGGCGGTCTTTCGCGGCGCGCTGGCTTCGATCTACCCCACAACAACCGAGGGGTTCGGCTTGTCCATTCTGGAAGCATTGTCGAACGGCTGCCCCGTTATAACCTATGACGTCAATTATGGTCCGCGCGAAATGATCACCCCGGGAAGCAACGGCCAATTGGTCCCCCCCGGTGATATCGAAGCGATTGCACGGGCGATGCAAGAGGTCCTGCGCGCGCCTCAGCAGTACCAGCGCGCCACCTTGACAGGCCTCGAGCGCTACACGCGAGCCGCCTATCTCGCCAACTACCGCTCCTTTGTGGAGGCCCTGGCCCACCAAGCCCGCAAGACCTAAAGGGCTTGTTGCACTCTTGGCGGGCCTAATCGTTTCAATCTTCTTCGAAGCTGCTGAATTTCAGATCTCCCGCATAGCGCTGTAGCGGATGCCCCTTCGCGTCCAGCAGCAGCAGATGCAGCCAGCGGTTGTCGAATAGGGCGCGCACCTCGGGATGTCGCTCCAGAATTTCGATGACTGCTGTGGCGGGCGCTTCGACACAAACCGTCAGGCGCAGCGGATCATGCGCGAGTGCCGTTCCGTCATGGACTGATTGCCAGGGCAGACCCGCGCGCAGGTTGCCGCTGTTGCCTTCCACCACGCCGAAACCGCCTGTGACGTTGTGCAGCAACTTGTTTCCGGCTCCGAAGGTCTCCGGTGCGACGACTGAGCCATAATATTGCAGGCTGATCCAGCTCGCGACGACCACGGGCGCTGTCAGAATGAGTTCGAGGATCCCGAAACCTTCATCGCTATGCCAGTCGTAATCATGCAAGAAGGCACGGCCCCCAAGGTTTTTGCCCCGTGTCCGGCTGCGCGGTGCTGCGATGAAGGTGTTGCATCCGGCAAGCGCCCATTCTGGACGCGTCTCGGACCAGTCGGTGCTTCGGGCGGTAACCGCACCGCCAGTGCCCGCGCGGGGCAGCCGCAAAGCCCGCTCGGTCCGTGCAAGTGCTGACGCCGAGGCGAGCCAGCCCTTCGCTTTACGCAGTGTCGGGGCTGAGCGGCCATCCTCGAACAGCGTGATCTCATCGCTCACCGTATCATGCAAGGCACCGACAAACACCGTATCTACTGGGATCCCGATCCCTTCTTTTGCGAGACCTGCGCGCACGTCCGCTTCGTTGAGCATGTCCGCCAGAAGCCGTGCGTTCACGTCGCCCTTGTAGCCGCCGCAGGCGCCACAATGGAGCGCGCTTGCGTGGGGGTTGTTCACCACACTCGCGCCATGGCCGACAAGCATGACAAGCGGTGCGAAATTATCGGTCAGCGACATCGCGCGAAGAATTTTACCCGCCGCCGCGATACGGTCCGGCATCGCAAAATCGTCCCCGAACCTTGGCGCGGGACGAGTGGACTGGCGTGCTATGGGAAGGCTCAGCGCATCGCGCAAAAGTTTGCCCACATAAACGGGTCCGGTCGCCTCGACAAAGGCGAAGGAGGAGACGGCCGCCAGCTTGAAACGCCCCCAGGCCCGCTGTGCCCGCGCTGCCAAGCGGGCAGCAGCATCCGAGTCCGGCTGCGCCTGCTGTATCTCCGTGCTTTGCAGGCCGGGGCTCAGCAGAACCGGAAGACGCGCCTCTGCCAGGTCGGACGCAAAACTGTGATGTTCTGGCGTGAGGCCGAAGAAGCCCGCAAATCCGAGGGTCTGTATGTCTGGATCCACAGTTTCCAGAGCCCGGCGGAACACCTCCGAGCGCACGTCTATGCAGAAAGCTGCCTGAAGCGCCGGGCGATCGGCTGGACCCTCGGCCACAGACTGCGAAAGTGTTTTCGCCAACGCCCGTTGTTCCGCACGCTCTGCCGCTTCCTGGAGAATTGCGGCCGTCCGCTGCCCGTCAGAAGGAATGACGGGCTGTACATGCTTTTCGCGTGCATTTTTCCAACGCTCGGCGATCTGCGTCTCATACCGGCGCAGCAAAGCGTGCTCCCAGACTAGGCGGATCGCCAGCATGTCTGTGGTGATCGTGTCAGTTTGCCCTGCAAGTTCCGCTTGCCACAACCGCTGCCGGGCCACTTGGGACCATCCGCCCATGCCCAATAGGAGCTGATGGAAGTAGGTCGCCGCTGCGTCCGGCGTAAGGCCGAGGGCATCGCAGGCGAGCGCGAGGGTGGTGCGTGCGCGCGGTGGCAGGGCGGCCACATGAGCCGCAAAGTCCGAAAGTCCCAAAATCTCTGGTGTCAGATCGCGGCTGGCAAAGATTTGCCAGCTGTCGAAAGCATCACGTCCGGGCGTGACCTGCCAGAGTGCCTGGCCTGTGTCGAAATATCCTGCCGCCCAAGTCCCGATGCGGTCCTCGATCAGGCCGGGCCAATCGATACCGGAGGCCTCTTGCGCAAGATGTGCGACAGTGGGTAGTGCGTGGGGCGTTTCATCCGGGGCTTGCGCGGCAGCTTTGAGCGCTACGAGGCTGTCAGGACCGCCGCTTTGTGCCGCCGCAAGAGCAGCGGACAGATCGGCATCGGTAATTGCTCCCTCAGCAATCCGGGCCTGATACCAGTCGTTGGGCATTGTGATGCTGATCCCGCCGACGCGTTCCAGAAGTGCTGCGGTTTGCTCCAGCGTCCTGTCGGTTTGGCCCAGGAAGGGGTTAACTGCGACCGACGACGTGAGGGGCCAGAGCGGCGGGATGGTTTTGCTGGACGTCTCGGAAGCCGAGATCAACTCATAATGCGCGCCGGTGAAGCCCGCCAGTGTTTCGAATTTCATGATTTTGCTCCCGATTTTGCCTGTGTGCGCGACCAGCCTCTGAGCAGGCGATCCTCGATGGCATTGATGTAGAGGCCATTGGCCAGATGAATGCGCAGGCCTTGTGCCGAAGGATGATGTGACCAGAGCGGCAGCGTCGACTGGGCGAGCGCCACGGCGCCGAAGCTGAACAGCGCGAGGAGGATCAGCGCCCATTCGAGCGGTCCGGCGGCGGGCGTTGCAGGTAGGGTGCCGGCCGCCAGCCATTCCGAGCCGCGTTGCAGCGCGAGATAGGCCAGGGTGGCTACAAGCGACATGAGTGCCGTGCGGCGCGTTAAGGCACGCGGGGCTTTATCGGCCAGCCCTTGGGCCAGAAGATAGGCCACACCGAAGATGAGGATTGCGCCAAGAGCGATGGCCTGCGGGGATTTGCTGGCAAATCCGATCAGCGCGCCGGAGGCCAGATAGACCCCGCCATATATCGCGACAGCCAGACCAAAGGCGCGACCGACGGCCCGCAGATCAGGCACCGCGACAGGCCCCGGCTTGCGGATCGCGGTGACCCGTTCCACCGCGCCGCCCGCCGACAAGAACGCATGCGCCTTGTAAAGCGAATGTGCCACGATGTGCAGCAGTGCCAAAGGGAAGAGCGCCAGCCCGCATTGCAGGATCATGAACCCCATCTGGGAAATGGTCGACCATGCGAGCGAGACCTTGACTGTCGGTTGGGTCAACATCACCACCCCGCCAAACAGCGCGGTAAATCCACCAATCGCCACCAGCAGCGCCAGCACGAGTGGAGACAGGATCATCACGTCGGCAAACCGGATCAGCAGGAACCCCCCGCCGTTCACCACTCCGGCATGCAGCAGCGCGGACACCGGCGTGGGCGCTTCCATGACCTCCGTCAGCCATCCATGGGTCGGGAATTGCGCTGATTTGAGCACTGCGGCCAGCGCCAGAAAAGCGGCAGCCGCGATGCCAAGTCCTCCGCCTTGCCCCAGCTTCGCCATTGCCAGCATCTGGGAGATCTGCGTGGTGCCGTAGGCGGAGATCAGCAGGGTTCCCGCTACCAGCAACGAGGCATCTCCGGCCCGCGCGGTCACAAACTTCTTATAGGCGGCGCGCTGGGCGGCGATGCGGGCGGGATAAAACAAAAGCAGGCGGTGCAACGCGAGGCTGGTGGCGATCCACGCAGCGCCGAATTGAACGATGTTCCCCGATTGGACGAGCAGCACGACCGCAGCCAGCGTTGCAAGGAGCCACAGAGTGAACTCATTTTGCCGCTCTTCTCCGTCCAGATAGATGCGCGCATAGCGGGTCACGATCCAGCCGATGAAGCTGACAAGCAGCAGCATCGTCACGCTCACCATATCGAGTCGCACTGACAGACCGATCCCCGCGATCCCCAGAAGCGGGCTGTCACCCGAGCCGCTGATAATAAGAAGGGTGAAAGCCCCCCCGGCGATCAGCATAGCAAAAATTGCTACTACTTCTCCCAGCAACGCCCCTTTTTGCGCACCGAGGTCGCGCCGAAAATGCAGCAGAGCGGCTGCAGCTAATAGAGCAGCAGGCGCTAAAAGGGGGAAGAGGTATATCGGCATGGCACACTCCGTCAGTGAACAGTGGATTTTGCCTGTTCTACATCCCCGCTTAGATTAGGTTAAATTCATTGTTTAGCTGTAATCGTTCTAATTTATAGAATGATAGAGGAGTGGGACGATGAAGTCTTCTATACTGTATGACCGAATTTTTATTGAAATCACCTCTGGTATCCGGAGACACCGAATTGTCCAGAGCGCGGGTAGTAAATTGATTTAAAAAACGAATACCAGTGGCGTTAGTTGAAACCTTCACTCTAGCGATGTTCCATCGACGGCAGGTGCAGCAAGACCCGAGCGTCAGCCCAAAACAGTGGGACCGGCAAGGAGCCTACGGGATGGTGAAATAATCGCCCGAGAGGTCGGCAAGGCCGGATCCGTTCGCCTCGGCTACGGAGCGCAAGATAGTGGTATCGCAGGTGGCCTTGCGCCCCGCCGCACTCCGAACAATGCGCGTCGCACGCCCCCCGCCCCCGTCAAGCGGGCATTGTCGCGTATCTTGATTGCCATTACGGTGGTGTTCTTTATAGCCGTGCTGTTAAATTATCGAATGGCCCCATCGGGGGATGCACGCCGGTACCAAACACTAATATTGCAAAAAGGGACGTCTGCCATGGAAACCACTCTCAAAGCGCTTATCGCTCCACATGCAGGCACTCAGCCTGCCATCGGTGCGCCGGGACGCGGCTGGATGACTTACGATGGCCTCCGGACGCTTTCCGCAGAGGTGGTTTCAAGCCTGAACGCGATGGGCATCGGAGCTGGAGACCGTGTCGCGATCGTATTGCCGAACGGTCCTGAAATGGCGACTGCTTTCGTGACGGTTGCACAGGCTGCCACAACCGCGCCCCTCAACCCTGCCTACCGAGAGGAAGAATATCAGTTCTACCTCGAAGATCTCAAAGCAAAGGCGCTGCTGATTGCGGAGGGATATGAGGGGCCGGCCTTTGCCGCGGCGACTGCTCTTGGCATGAACATCATTCGCTTGTCGGTACCCGAGGATGCGACTGCGGGTTATTTCACGCTCGCTTCAGATATGACAGCAGCCTCCGCGACGAATGCGCCCGGCGCTGAAGATGTCGCACTCATCCTGCATACGTCTGGCACCACATCGCGGCCCAAAATCGTGCCTTTGTTGCAGGCGAACGTCGCGGCCTCGGCCCAGCATGTACAGACCTCGCTCAAACTCACTGCGGCCGATCGCTGTATGAACGTGATGCCTTTGTTCCACATTCATGGTCTGATCGCGGCGGTCGCTGCATCTCTGGCGTCGGGGGCGTCGATCTGGTGTGCGCCTGGATTTGATGCACTCAAATTCTTTGGCTGGATGAAAGAGGCGCAGCCGACATGGTACACCGCCGTGCCGACCATGCATCAGGCGATCCTGTCACGCGCCGGACGGAATGCAGATGTGATCGAGAGCACGCCGCTGCGTTTCCTGCGCTCCTCGTCCGCCTCGCTTCCCGCGCAGGTCATGGTAGCGCTGAACGAGACGTTCAAGGCGCCCGTAGTCGAGGCGTACGGCATGACTGAAGCCGCCCACCAGATGGCCTGCAACCCTCTCGAATCAGGGACGCAAAAGCCCGGTGCCGTCGGTATTCCTGCGGGTCCTCTCATGCGTATCGCCCATGAGACCGAAAACCAGCTTATCGACGGCACGGGCGAAGTGGTCATTTCCGGACCAAACGTGACCCCGGGCTACGAGAGCAATCCCGACGCCAATGCGAAGAACTTTTTCGAGGCCGAGGGTGCGCGCTGGTTCCGCACCGGGGATCAGGGAGCATTCGATGCGGATGGCTACCTGCATCTGACCGGGCGCCTCAAGGAGATCATCAACCGGGGCGGGGAGAAGATCAGCCCGCTCGAAGTGGACGGTGTCCTGCTTGATCATCCCGATATCGCACAGGTCGTCACCTTTGCTTTGCCGCACGCCAAACTCGGCGAAGAAGTGGCGGCAGCCGTCGTGCTTGCCGAAGGATCCATAGCGACGGAGCAGGATATCCGGGCCTTCGCGGCCGAGCGGATGGCAGATTTCAAAGTGCCCCGAAAAGTCATCATCATGGACGAGATCCCGAAAGGCGCCACCGGCAAGATGCAGCGCATAGGCTTGGCGGAAAAGCTGGGTCTGGTCGAAGGAGTCTGAGCGATGAAAATTTGTGTTTTTGGTGCCGGGGCTATCGGCGGTTATATGGGTGTGAAGCTGGCGCAGGCTGGCGCGGAGGTGAGCCTTGTGGCACGCGGGCCGCATCTTGCGGCGATGCAGGAAAACGGACTGACGCTGATCGAAGAGAATGGCGAACCCCAGACCGTAAAGGTCCGCGCGAGCGACAACCCCGCCGATCTGGGGCCGCAGGATTATGTAATCGTCACGCTCAAAGCCCATTCGGTGCCGCCTGTCGTGCCCAACATGCAGCCGCTGATCGGGGAGACCACGACAATCGTGAGTGGCGTCAACGGGGTGCCGTGGTGGTACTTCCACAAGATCGGTACAGACCTGGAGGGCACACGGCTTGAAACTGTCGATCCTGGAAATGCGCAGTGGGACGGTTTTGGCCCTGACCGTGTTCTGGGCTGTGTGGTTTATCCCGCCGCCGAAGTGTCGCAACCGGGCACGATCAAACACATCGAGGGCAATCGCTTCAGCCTCGGAGAGCCCGACGGCAGCAAATCCGAGCGCGCCACGGCGTTATCGCAGGCGCTCAGTGCGGCGGGCCTCAAGGCGCCCATGCGGCCCCGCCTGCGCGATGAGATCTGGGTCAAGCTTTGGGGAAACCTGTCGTTCAATCCCATCTCCGCTCTGACCCACGCCACGCTGGACGTGCTGTGCACAGACGCCGGCACCCGCGATGTCGCGCGGCACATGATGCTTGAAGCACAGGAGATCGCCGAAAAGCTGGGTGTGAAATTCCCTATTGATGTGGAACGGCGCATCGACGGGGGCGCCGCGGTGGGCGCGCATCGTACCTCGATGCTGCAAGACCTCGATCAGGGGCGCCCGATGGAGATCGACGCGCTGGTGGGATCTGTGCAGGAGCTTGGCCGCATAACAGGGACACCGACGCCAACGATCGACACGGTACTCGCGCTGACAAAGCTGCGGGCGCGGTCGTCCGGCCTCTATTCCGCGTGACAACTGCGGGCCGATCGTAGGAATTCGATCTAAATCAGCAATCGGGCCGCGCGCGTGCACCACCGTCCGGAAGGGCGCCGCGCGCGCCGGTCAGAACCCGACTGCGCAACCGTCTTTGCGCGGATCGGATCCTGCGGCGTAGCCTTTCTCGCCCAGCTTGCAAATCAGCTGCGCGCCGCCAAAGCCGAAGGCATTATCCGGTGATTCCAGCGAGATATCGTGCCCCATCGTGGTGAGTGCCTCTAGAATATCTGCCCGCATCTTGTCCTCGCAGGCGATCCGCCGCCCGTCGATCACGCGCCAGCGCGGGGCATCGACGGCCATCTGTGGGTCCTGACCCCACAGCTGTGTGCGCAGCACCATCTGAACATGTCCCTGCGCCTGCATCGGGCCTCCCATGACGCCAAAGCTCATCAGCGGGCCATCGGCACCCATGAGAAATCCTGGAATTATCGTGTGAAAGGGCCGCTTGCCGGGGCCCACGACGTTCGGGCTGGCTGGATCGAGGGAGAACCCGGCACCGCGGTTTTGCATTGAGATGCCTGTTCCCGGTATCGCAATGCCGGAGCCGAAGCCCGCATAATTGGACTGGATGAACGACACCATCATGCCGGACGAATCCGCCGCCGAGAGATAGACTGTGCCGCCGTTCTTCGGGGCTCCGGCGCCGAAATCCTGCGCGTGCGCGGGATCGATCAGCGCTGCGCGCGTGGCAAGGTAAGCATCGTCCAGGAGTGCTTCCGAGGTCACCTCGCTCATGTGATCGTCATCGGCCACGTAAGTCTCTGCATCGACGAGCGCGAGCTTCATCGCCTCGATCTGGAGGTGGTACGCCTGCGGATCGTCTGCCTCGAGCGCGCGGATGCTGGTATGGGACAGGATACCGAGCGCCATGAGCGCGGCGATACCCTGGCCGTTCGGCGGTATTTCGTGCAGCTCCAGATCATCAAATTTCTTCGATATGGTGCCGCACCAGTCCGCCTTATGCGCTGCCATATCTTCCTGTGTCAGCGCAGCGCCATGCTCCTGAGCGAAACCACAGATCGCGTCGGCCAGCTCTCCGCGGTAGAATGCCTCCCCCTTGGTGTCTGCAATGAGCTTTAACGTACGGGCGAGGGGGGCGTTCTTGAACCGTTCCCCTGCTTTAGGCGATTTTCCGTCAGGCAGAAAAGTCTCCGCAAAGCCGGGATATTCGCCAAGGTCGGCGGCCGCGCGGCGCCACAGTTCGGCGATGACCGGGGTGACGATGAAGCCATCGGTGGCATAACCGATCGCGGGGGCAAAAAGATCGGCAAAGGGGAGTTTCCCAAACCGCTCCGACAGTGCGACCCAGGCTGAGACTGCGCCGGGCACGATGACGCTTTCCCAGCCGCGAAACGGCATCTTCTCTTGCCCGGCAAAGCGCTCGGGCGTCCAGGCAGCGGGGGATCTGCCCGACGCGTTGAGGCCGTGCAGCTCTGCTCCGTCCCAGATGATGGCGAAGGCGTCGGAGCCCAGACCGTTGCCCGAAGGCTCCACCAGCGTCAGCGTGATCGCCGTGGCGATGGCCGCATCCACGGCATTGCCGCCCCGCGCCAGCATTGCGAGCCCCGCCTGTGCTGCTAGCGGCTGCGATGTTGCGACGATGTTGTCGGCCAGAACCGCAGAGCGGCGGGACGGGTAGGAATGCGAGGCAACGATATCCATGGAGCAGGCTTTCTTTTATGTTGGATCAGGTCGGGTCAATCAGGTTTTTTGCCATCATCATATGGACCCCTTTTTCGCGGTTCACCGTTTGGGTGATGCGCAGATCTCCGGCAAGACTGCACAGCATGTAGGCCTGCTCGCGGCTGATGCCCGCGCGCTGGTGCACGAGCGTGATCATATCGCGCAGCGCCATTTCGGCACAGCGATCCAGATCGGGCGCCATGCCCATCGTGATGTAGTACGTCGGTGTTTCCGCCTGCGGGAACGCCAACTTGCGGTCCTTGATCACGGTGAGGCGAAACCGGCCTTGCAGGGCGGTCTCAATGGCGGTCACGCAGACTTCGCCATCGCCCTGCGCGCCGTGGCCATCGCCGCAGGAGAAAAGCGCACCCTCCGCAAAAACGGGCAGATAGAGCGTGCTGCCAGCCACCAGTTCCTTGTTGTCGATGTTGCCGCCGTGCACGCGCGGCTCGATTGTGGAAATCCGGCCCCATGCAGGCGGCGGTGCCACACCCATGACGCCGAAGAATGGAGCGAGCGGGAGTTCCAGCCCCCAAGGCATCGTTGCCACGCCGCGTGCGGTATCGAGGGGGATGATGGTATGGTGCAGATCGGGGAAATCCTGCGGCAGGGTACCTTTCAGGGGTCCGAAATAGTTAAAGCCCCAATCCTGCCGTACCGAGACGTCGAGGATATCCACGCGCAGGACATCACCCGGCTGCGCGCCCTTCACGGCCACTGGGCCTGTCAGGATGTGGCCAGGCATGGCGGGCAAGCCTGCGGCGTGGATCTCCAGCAGTTCAGGAGGAACGTGAAACCCCGCGTCGGGCAGGTTTTGCGGCCCCCCCGAGACGCTGTTAATGGTGATCTCGTCGCCACTGTCGATGGTCACTGCAGGCGACAGTGTCGCGTCGAAATAGCCCCAATGGCAGGTCTCGGGGGAGGCATCCAGTGTTAGGCCGCTCACTTTGCGCGGCCTTTGCCAACTAGAATACCCTCGATCAGAATTTGCACGCGGAGCGCTTCTTCCACGGTCGCGAGGCGGTTTGGCTTGCCCGCGATCAAAAGCAGCAGATCATCGAGCTGGGCTTTGAGGCTTGTCGCGCGTGGCTCGGCAGGATCGGCTGCTACCGGCGTGAAAGTGTCGCCGGAGGAGGTGGCATCGCGGTAGAATTCAGTCACTCGGCGGCTGGTTTGCGATCCTTTGATGGTCAGCTCCTGCCGGTCTGGCTGCGCGCCGCCGACGCTGCCCATCAGCGTCACTGGCAGGCCCGCTGCGTTTTCTAGCCGCGCCGCGACATGGGTTTCACACAGATCCCCACCAGCGGGATAATCGGCCTGCGCCCAGACCAGCGTGAGTGGTCCGAGAATACGCTCGCTGAAGAACAAGAAATGCGAGACCACCTCCCGCGTCATGCCGCCTTCGTCGGCAAAGCGCAGCCAGTCCGCTGCCTTCTGCCAGGCGCGGGGCCAATGGGGGTAGGTCACGATGATGTCCGCGCCCATCAGATCGCCCAGATCACCGTCCCGCGCGGCAGCAGAGATATCGGTGAGGGCGTGGCCTGCGGCCTGCGTGAAGTTCACCGCCGTTGGCACGCCCGACGCGGCCAGCTGCGTCACCAGATCGCGGCTCTCGGCGATGTCGACGCCAAGCGGTTTTTCCAGAAACACGGCCTTGCCGGCCTTTGCGGCGGCCAAAGCGTAGGCTTTGCGCGGCACAGGGGGACAGGCCAGATAGACTAGATCGGCGGCGTCGATGGCGTCCTGCGCATCGCGGGCAATTCGGGCCCCCGGTGCCAGCGCTGCGGCGGCATCGCAGGCCTTGGTATCGGGATCCCAGATCGCCTCGACCGTGTATCCGCTGTGCAGGTTCATGTGCTCCAGCATGCGCTGCCCCATGATGCCCAGGCCGATGATTGCTGTCTTGATCGTCATTTGGAATTCCCCAATCGAATATTACTCCAGCACTGCGGTGATCGCCGCTTTGGTCACGCCGACAATCTCGTCCGCCTGCTCTTTGGTCAGCGGGAAGGGCGGCGCGAACCCGATGATATCGCCCTGCGGCATCGCCCGCGCGATCACGCCACGCTCCAGCATGGCCGCGACGATACGCGGGCCGACCTTTTCGGAGGGATCGAAAAACTCGTGCGCATCGCGGTCGCTCACCAACTCGACGGCGCAGAGCATCCCCTCGCCGCGAATGTCGCCGACACGGGCATGCTCGCCCAATGCGGCCTTCATCGCGGTATTGAGATAGGCGCCCACGTCGCGGGCATTCGCGATCAGGTCCAGATCATCGATCAGCTTGAGATTGGCCACGCCGGCGGCGGCGCAGATCGGATGGGCGGAATAGGTCCAGCCATGACCGATGGGGCCGAATTCGTCTGTTCCGCGCTCGAGCACCTCCCACATCCGGTCCGAGACGATGGACCCTGACAGCGGCGCATAGGCCGATGTGAGCCCCTTCGCGATGGTGATGAGATCAGGCTTCATGCCGTAATGTTCCGAGCCCATCATGGAGCCCAAACGGCCAAAGCCGGTCACGACTTCATCGGCGATGAGCAGGATATCATGCTTGCTCAGGACTGCTTGGATCGCGTCCCAGTAGCCTGCGGGTGGTGGCACGATGCCCCCCGTGCCAAGGACAGGTTCCCCGATAAAGGCAGCGATCGTATCGGCACCTTCGCGCTCGATCAGTTCCTCGAGGTGCGCGGCGCACTGCGCGGAGAACTCCGCCTCGGTCTGTGCGCGGTCGCTGCGCCGGAAATAATAGGGCGCGTCGGTGTGGATCACGTGGCTGAGCGGCAGATCGAATTTCTTGTGGAACAGTTCCAGCCCCGTAAGCGAACCCGTGACGAGCCCCGAGCCGTGATACCCGCGCCACCGCGAGATGATCTTTTTCTTCTGCGGGCGGTCGAGCACGTTGTTGTAGTACCAGACGAGTTTGATGTTGGTCTCGTTCGCGTCAGAGCCGGTGAGCCCGAAATAGACGTGGTTCATGCCTTCCGGTGCACGCTCAGCGATCATGCGCGCGAGCGTGATCGACGCCTCTGTCCCGTGGCCGACGTATGAATGATAATAGGCCAGTTCCTGCGCCTGTGCCGCGATGGCGTCGGAGATCTCGCGGCGCCCGTAGCCCGCATTTACACAGTAGAGCCCGGCGAAGGCATCGAGCGTGGTTCGTCCGTCGCGGTCGGTGATGTGCACACCGTTGGCACCGGTGATGATCCTGTTGCCCATTTCCTTACGGGCAAACTGACCCAAATGCGTAGAGGAATGGAAGAAATGATCGTGGTCCCATTGGGTAAGTTGATCATTGGTGAAAGATTTGGCCACGGGATGCTCCGTCTGAAAAAGGGGGGGCGCTTGGCCTCTCGTGGCAAACCGTAATTTAATATTCTGCCGCTCTCCACCCCCAAACGCGCCGCATCCGTCCGATCCGTGTCGCTTGCCGACTTGTAAGGTCCGTACAAAGCGGAGAGGCTGGCGCAGATACCCACAGGCCAAGGCAAACAGGGACGCCCAAATGACGACATATGAAGCGAATTTCACCACGCAGGAATACCGCCAGCGCATCGTAAAAACACGGGCGGCCATGGAGGCTGTGGGGCTGGATGCGATATTCGTCACCGATCCGTCGAATATGTCGTGGCTCACAGGCTATGACGGCTGGTCTTTTTACGTGCACCAAGGAGTGATCCTGACCTTGGAGGGGGATCCGGTCTGGTGGGGTCGGGCGATGGATACGCTGGGTGCGCGGCGCACCGTGTTCATGGCGGAGGAGGAGAGTATTCGCGGGTATGATGACACATTCGTTCAAAACCCCGACAAGCATCCGATGAGCGAGCTTGCCCGCTTGCTCTCTGGAATGGGGTTACAGCAGGCACGTATTGGTGTCGAATTGGACAATTATTATTACACCGCCGCTGCCCATGCCACGCTTTTGACAGGCCTTGCCAGTGCGACGTTCGTGGACGCGACAGGTCTGGTCAACTGGCAGCGGGCGGTGAAATCACCGCAGGAGATCGCCTATATGCGCCGCGCCGCACGGATCGTGGAGGCGATGCACGCCCGGATACTCGAGGTGGCGGAGCCCGGTATACGCAAGAACGATCTAATTGCAGAGATCTATGCCACCGCCATGCGCGGCGCAGACGGGCATTGGGGCGACTACCCTGCTATCGTGCCCATGGCGCCCTCGGGCATGGACGCGACGGCCCCGCATCTGACATGGGATGACCGCCCGATGCAGCGGGGCGAGGCGACATTCTTTGAGATCGCGGGCGCGCACCGCCGCTACCAGTGCCCGCAATCGCGGACCTTGTTTTTGGGTCAGGTGCCGCAAAAATTCCGTGATGCGGAGGCGGCTGTGCTGGATGCTATCGAGGCGGGGCTGGAGCAGGCGAAGCCCGGCAATCAGGCGCAGGACATCGCCAATGCGTTCAACGCGACCCTCAACAAGGCGGGCTTCGAGAAGGACAGCCGCTGCGGATACGCCATCGGGATCAGCTATCCGCCAGACTGGGGCGAACGCACGATCTCGTTCCGGCGCGGCGATACAACGGTGCTGGAGCCGGGCATGACCTTTCATTTCATGCCGGCCCTCTGGCTCGACGATGGCGGACTTGAGATCACAGAGCCCATCATGATCACCGAGACAGGCTATGAGTGTCTGTGCAAGACGCCGCGCGCGCTGGCGGTCAAGGCATGAACCCCATTATGCCGACTATTCCACTCGATGCTGACGGTATCCACCACGGCTTTCTCAAACTGCCGCACAGCCGCAATGACAGTGCGTGGGGATCGGTGATGATCCCGATCACCGTGATTGCAAATGGCGCCGGGCCGACAGCGCTGTTGACGGGGGCCAATCACGGGGATGAATACGAGGGGCCAATAGCCCTGCAAAGCCTTTGTGTGAGCCTGCGCCCTGAGCAGATCACGGGCCGGGTGATCATCGTGCCGATGATGAATCTGCCCGCTTTTGCCGCCGGAGCACGCTGCTCGCCGATCGACGGTGCCAATATGAACCGCAGCTTCCCCGGTCGCCCCGATGGCACCGTGACCCAGAAGATCTGTGATTACATCGCGACCGTGCTGGTGCCCGAAGCCGACATCGTGCTTGATTTCCACTCGGGTGGCAAAACGCTCGATTTTCTGCCCTTCGCTGCGGCTCATATTCTGGAGGACAAAGCGCAGGAGGCAGCCTGCATGGCGGCGATGCAAGCCTTCAACGCGCCCTTTTCGGTCCGCATGTTGGAGATTGATAATGTTGGCATGTTCGATACCGAGGTGGAGGGTCAGGGCAAGGTTTTTGTCACGACTGAACTGGGCGGGGCTGGCACGGCGACCGCGCGCAGCATCGCGATTGCCAAGAAGGGTATCTGCAATTTGCTGATCCACGCAGATATACTCGCGGGCGAGATGGAGCAAAGCGAGAGCGTGCAACTCGATATGCCTGATGCGCGGTGCTTTGTGTTTGCGGAGCGCAGCGGGCTTGTCGAATACCTCGTCGATCTCGGTGATGACGTGAGCGACGGCCAGACCATCGCGCGGATCTGGCCCGCCGACCGCACAGGCGAGGCGCCGATGCTCTGCCTTGCCGGATGCAGTGGCATCCTGACCGCGCGCCACGCGCCGGGGCTGATCAAAGTGGGTGATTTTGCAGGTTTGGTAGCTGTAAAGATCTGAGGGTCTGGCCGCCCTCTCAGGGCGGCCAGACAGATCATTCCGCTGCTTCGAGATACTCGCTCACCGGCGGGCAGGTGCAGCTAAGATTGCGGTCACCCCACACGTTGTCGACGCGATTTACGGGAGGCCAGTATTTATCGACGCGGAAGGCGCCTGGAGGGAAGCACCCTTGCTCGCGCGAATAGGGGCGATCCCAATCCTTTACCAGATCCTCCATCGTGTGCGGTGCGTTCTTGAGCGGGTTGTTGTTCGCGTTGATCGTGCCGTTTTCGATCTCCGCAATCTCCGCGCGGATCGCGATCATGGCATCGCAAAACCGGTCCAGCTCCGCCTTTGTCTCCGACTCTGTGGGCTCGATCATCAGCGTACCTGCCACAGGCCAACTCATAGTGGGGGCATGAAAGCCGCAGTCCACAAGGCGCTTGGCGATGTCGTCCACGGTCACGTGGGCGCTGTCGGCAAAGGGACGCGTATCGATGATGCATTCGTGGGCGATACGCCCTGTCGGCCCTTTGTAGAGCACGTCGAACGATCCCTCGAGGCGCTTGGCGATGTAGTTGGCGTTAAGTATCGCAACCCGCGTCGCTTGGGTCAGCCCCTCACCGCCCATCATCAGGCAGTAAGCCCAAGAGATCGGCAGAAGGGACGGGGAGCCGAAGGGCGCGGCGGAAACGGCCCCCTCGCCAGAGGTTGGATCCCCGGGCAGATGTGCGATGAGGTGATCCTTGACGCCGATCGGCCCCATGCCGGGCCCGCCACCACCGTGGGGAATGCAGAACGTCTTGTGCAGGTTCAGGTGGCTGACATCGCCACCCAGATCGCCCGGCCGCGACAGGCCGACCATGGCGTTCATATTCGCCCCGTCGATATAGACCTGCCCGCCGTGCGCGTGGGTGATATCGCAGACATCCGTGACCGTTTCCTCGAACACACCGTGGGTGGAGGGATATGTGATCATGCAGGCCGCAAGGTTATCCGCATGCTCTACTACTTTCGCGCGGAAATCGTCCAGATCGATATCACCGTTGGCTGCCGATTTGATCGGCACGACTTTCCAGCCCACCATCTGGGCGGAGGCCGGATTGGTGCCATGCGCCGAAATCGGGATCAGGCAGATGTTGCGGTGGCCTTGCCCGTTCGCGCGATGGTAGGCGGCGATGGTCAAAAGGCCCGCATATTCGCCCTGCGCTCCCGAATTGGGCTGCATCGAGATCGCGTCATAGCCGGTCACATCGCATAGCTTTGCGGACAGATCCTCAATCATTTGTGTATAGCCCGCGGCCTGATCGGCGGGGACATAGGGGTGCAGCAGCGAGAATTCATCCCAGCTCACCGGCATCATTTCGGCGGCTGAGTTGAGCTTCATCGTACAGGACCCCAGCGGGATCATCGCGCGGTCGAGTGCGAGATCACGGTCGGCCAGACGGCGCATATAGCGCATCATTTCCGTCTCGGCGCGGTTCATGTGGAACACCGGATGGGTGAGATAGGCCGACGTTCGTATCAGCTTTTCGGGCATCTGGTAATGTGGGGTGTAGTCCTTGTCATCGCGCTCGATCCCGAAGGCGCGCCACACGGCCTCAATGGTGCTCGACCGCGTGCGCTCGTCCAGTGTGATGCCAACTTTCGTCGTGCCAACCTTGCGCAGGTTGATCCCCTCATTAACGGCCGATTTCATAACCGCAGATTGCAGTGGACCCACATCGACGGTGATCGTGTCGAAGAACGCGGCGGGCCGTACGTCGAACCCTGCGATTTTCAGCCCCTCCGCCAGCCGTGCGGTCTTGCGGTGGATGCGCTGGGCAATGGCCTTGAGCCCTTCTGGACCGTGGAACACGGCATAGAAACCGGCCATGACCGCCAACAGCGCCTGCGCGGTGCAGACGTTGGAATTGGCCTTCTCGCGGCGGATGTGCTGCTCGCGGGTTTGCAGCGACAAACGGTACGCCCGATTGCCTTGACTGTCGATGGACACGCCGACGATGCGCCCGGGCATGGAGCGGGCATAGCCTGACTTCGTCGCCATATATGCAGCATGCGGGCCACCATAGCCCACAGGCACGCCGAAGCGCTGTGTGCTTCCTACGGCGATATCGGCGCCCATTGCGCCCGGCTCCTTCAGCAGCGTGAGCGAGAGCGGATCGGCGGCGACGATGCCGATGGCGTTCGCCTCGTGCAGCGCGGCGATCTGCGGTGTGAAATCGCGCAAATGGCCGTGTGTGCCCGGAAACTGGAAGATCGCGCCAAAGATTGCAGTCGCGTCCATGTCATCCGGATTGCCCACGATCACTTCGATACCGAGGGGAGCGGCCCGCGTTTTCATCACGTTGATGTTCTGCGGGTGGCAGTTCTCGTCGATGAAAAAGCCTGTCGCTTTCGTCTTGGCGACGCGCTTGGCCATCGTCATGGCCTCGGCGCAGGCCGTCGCTTCATCGAGCAGGGAGGCATTGGCGATCTCAAGTCCGGTAAGGTCCGCCACCATCGTCTGGAAATTCAGCAGCGCCTCAAGCCGCCCTTGCGAAATCTCCGGCTGGTAGGGGGTATAGGCCGTGTACCATGCGGGATTCTCGAAGATATTGCGCTGGATTGCGGGGGGCGTGACCGTGCCGTGATAGCCCTGCCCGATGAGCGAGGTCAGTACCTTATTCTTGCCCGCCACCAGTTTCATATGCCGCAGCAGTTCCTGCTCGGACAGTGGCTTGCCGAAATCGAGCGGTTCTGCCTGCCGGATCTTTGCGGGCAGCGTATCGTCGATCAGCGCATGCAGGTCTTTCGCGCCCACGACTTTCAGCATCTCGTTCATCTCCGGTAGGGATGGTCCGATGTGACGGCGGTTGGCGAAATCGTAAGGGAGGTAGTCGGTGGGCGTGAAGGTCATGGGGATACTCCGGAATTTCAGGCGATAAAGGCGGTGTAGGCGGCCTCGTCCATCAGGCCGTCCATTTGTGAGGGGTTGGAGGGTTTGATCTTGAAGAACCAGCCTGCGCCGGTCGCGTCGTCATTGGCCAATGCGGGATTGTCGCCGAGTGCCTCGTTCACTTCGACGATCTCTCCGTCGATGGGAGCGAGGATATCCGACGCGGCTTTGACACTTTCGATCACGACAATCTCATCGTCCTTTGAAACAGTGGTGCCAACTTCCGGTAGTTCGACAAAGACGATATCGCCCAGTTGCGTCGTCGCATGCTCCGTAATGCCGACAACGATTATGTCGTTCTCGGCGCGCAGCCATTCGTGTTCTTCGGTAAATTTCATCTCGGATCTCCGTGAGGGTTAGCGTTTGAATTTTGCAGGGACAAAGGGGAGGGCGCAGACTGTGAGTGGCAGGCGCTTGCCGCGCAGCTCTCCGAATATGGTGGTGCCTGGCGTCGTGTGCTCCATCGGCAAATAGCCCATCGCGACAGGGCCGCCGTGTGTGGGCCCGAATGTGCCGGATGTGATTTGGCCGATAGCGGCATCGCTGTCAGCTGTGGCAAAGAGCTCGACCCCTTCGCGCATCGGCGCGCGGCCTTCGGGCAATAACCCCACGCGCTTGCGCTCCGCGCCGCCGACAAGTTCGCCCAGCACTGCCTCTGCCCCGGGAAAGCCGCCCGTTCGTGCGCCGCCCGCACGGCGGACCTTCTGGATTGCCCAGCCAAGGTTGGCCTGAGCGGGCGTTGTGCTCGTATCGATGTCATGGCCGTAAAGGCACAGGCCGGCCTCCAGGCGCAAGCTGTCGCGGGCGCCAAGGCCGATTGCCTCGACATCGACGTGAGCGAGCAGCGCTTTGGCCAGATCGCTCGCCTGTGCTGCGGGGACGGAAATCTCGTAGCCGTCCTCGCCAGTGTATCCCGAGCGCGAGACCCAACACTCCGCGCCGCATAGTGTGAGCGTCGCGACATCCATGAACCGCATCTCGGCTGCCTTCGGGTCGAGCGCTGCAAGGACTTTCTCGGCTGAAGGTCCCTGAAGAGCGAGCAGGGCCCGGTCAGTGATCTCGGTCACGTCGACCCCGTCCAGATGTGCTTTCATGTGGTCGATGTCGGCCGCCTTGCAGGCCGCGTTCACCACGACGAAGATGTGATCGCCGCGATTGGCGAGCATCAGATCATCAGTGATGCCACCCTTATCATCGGTGAAAAATCCGTAACGCTGCCGATCTGGCCCCAAGCCGAGGATATCGACGGGAACGAGGGTTTCGAGCGCGCGGGCCGCCGCTTCGAAAGTATCCGCTTTCAGGATCACCTGGCCCATGTGGCTTACGTCGAAAAGCCCGGCCTTCTCGCGGGTGTGGGTATGCTCGCCCATCACGCCGAGCGGATATTGCACCGGCATGGCGTAGCCTGCGAAGGGCACCATTCTGGCGCCGAGGTCTGCGTGTAGATCGTACAGTGGCGTGTGCAGCAGGTCGGTCATCGACGGGTCCTTTTCAAAAGGCGCGCAGATTTTGATAATCCTGCGGCACCACGTAGGCACACAGGCGCTGCCCGTATGCGTGATGCCCCCTCTGTCCTTGCACCTGAGATTGCTATCCCTTCGGTGTGTGCCATCCGGCACCGCTCTCCAGAGTCTTAGAAATCGCGTCGGTCCTGTGGCCTGAGAGTTTCCGGGGCGGTTGCTCCTTCGGCACCAGCACTGCTGGTTCTCCCGACGACGATCTTGCGTGGAAGATGACTGATTCCAGAGCCCTCCGCAAGGTGGCATGGTTGAAACACCGGAGGTATTGGGGCGCTGTGCATCTTTACTGTGCAGCAATACGCCACTCGATGCGGTAGCTCAGATGATCTCGTCTTCGTCGAACAGCGGGGCCTCTTCGAGTTGTGTCGTCAGATCGTCCATCGCGGCTTCGGCCATGCCGGAGGATTTGACGGCGGCGACGTGAAAGAGCGCGTCACCCTCGTGCACGATCGGCATAACGGCGCGGCCGACGATGATCCCGCCGTAGCGTGTTTTGACCTCTATTTCGCCGTCGCCGAAGGGATCGGCGATCGCTGCGACCACGTCACCTTCCTCGACCACATCCCCTTCTGCCTTGAACATCCGCAGCAGCCCACCCACCGGAGCGCGCAGCCAGTGGCTGTCCGAACAGATGATCGACTTGGCCTTGGGCGCCCCAATGCCTGCTGTCGGCAGCATCCCGATCTCCTTGAGCACGCGCAAAATTCCCGCAAGGCCCGCGCGCACCGACATTTCGTCAAATCGCATGCCCTCGCCGGCCTCATAGAGCAGGACATCGACGCCGATCCGCTTGGCTTCCTGGCGCAGGCTGCCGTCGCGCAATGCGCTGGTGAGGATTACTGGCGCGCCAAAGACATTGGCCAGTTTCAACGTATTGCGGTTGTTGGCCGAGACGCGCACTTGCGGCAGGTTCATCCGGTGGATCGCGGCGGAGTGCAGATCGATCCCGAGCGCGCACCGGGCCACGATTTCATTCAGGAAGATATGCGCCAGCCGAGAGCCGAGCGAGCCGTTTGGCGAGCCGGGAAAACAGCGGTTGAGATCGCGGCGATCCGGCAGATAGCGTGAATGGTTGAGGAAACCGAAGGTGTTGACGATCGGCACGACGATCAGCGTGCCGCGCAATGATTTGAGGTTTTTGGTGCGCAGCAGGCGGCGAACGATCTCAACACCGATCACCTCGTCACCGTGGATGCCCGCGCTCACGAAGGTGGTTGGGCCGTCCTTGCGTCCGTGAATAACGTGGGCGGACAGGGTGACCGGCGTGTGGTCCGACAGGGTGCTGACGGGTAGGTTGATGGTCTTACGCGTGCCCGGCTCCACATCCACACCGGCAAGCGAGAAGGGTGCGCGGTCTTTCACCCTTTGCCTTTCGTCTTGGTCGCGTGCGGTTTTGCGTATTTCTCGATATGTTCGATGATCTTTCCGGCGATATCGAGGCCCGTGGCCTTCTCGACCCCCTCGAGACCGGGGGAGGAGTTGACCTCCATCACGACTGGCCCGTGATTCGAGCGCAGCATGTCGACACCGCAGACGTTCAGACCCATGGCCTTTGCCGATCTGATCGCAGTGGATCGCTCCTCGGGGGAGAGTTTCACCAGTTTTGCGGAGCCACCGCGGTGCAGGTTGGAGCGGAACTCGCCCTCTGCGCCCGTTCGCTTCATCGCCGCAACCACTTTGCCGCCCACGACGATGGCGCGGATATCCGTGCCGCCCGCTTCCTTGATGAACTCCTGAAGCAGGATGTTCACACCTGCCCCACGAAACGCCTCGACCACGGATTTTGCGGAACGGTTGGTGTCGGCCAGCACGACGCCGATGCCCTGCGTCCCCTCTAGCAGCTTGATCACCACAGGCGCACCGCCCGCAAGCTCGAGCACTTCGTCGGTCTGCTTGGGGTCATGGGCAAAGGTGGTCACCGGCAGGCCCACGCCTTCGCGCGCGAGCAGTTGCATCGAGCGCAGCTTGTCGCGCGAGCGGCCGATGCCGACGCTCTCATTCAGGGGATAAACGCCCTGCATCTCGAACTGGCGCAGCACTGCGGTGCCGTAGAACGTCACGGAGGCTCCGATGCGCGGGATCACGGCGTCGTAGCCCGTGAGCTTTTCACCGTTGTAATAGACCTCCGGCCTGCGCGACGCGATGTTCATATAGCAGCGCAGAGTGTTGATGATGTCGAGCGTGTGGCCCCGATCCTCGGCGGCCTGCTTCAGTCGCTTGTGTGAATAGAGCTCTGGATTGCGGGCAAGCATGGCGATTTTCATGAGTTCTATCCTTCAAATTTCGGTTTGCTGCTGACGAGGTACGACCGGCCCGGATGGACCACGATATCGCGCCCCCGCAAAGCACGGCGACCCAGAATAAGCGGAAACCTCATCGTGCCACGGTCGGTGAGCGAGATGTCGATTCTCCACTTTTGCCCTCCGAGTATCATGGGTGTTCTGATCACGATACGCGTTTCCGGCGTGCCGCTGGTATTGGTGATCGCGCGCCGCGTAAAAACCGGAAACTCGCAAGTGCGTGGCGGTGTGCCCGGTATTTCGGGGCTTTGGAAACGCACCCATTTTTGCGCGTCTTTGTAGAAAGTCTCAATATTTTCGGCGTGCAGTGCCGTTGTCTTTGCGCCCGTGTCGACCTTGACCGCAAACTCGGTGAGGCCAAGCTCGGGCAGGCTTATGCATTCGTGCCAGCCGATCACGGTGAGCAGTTGAGAGAGGCCGGTTTGTGTGGGGTTCATTGGTGCGCGGTCCATTGGGATTGTTGCGCGCAACATGGGGTATCAGCGGCAAAGTTACCAGCGGCAGGCAGCGCTCTCGGGCGTCAGGGTGAGCAATGTACTGCCCGAGATATCGGTGCTCCACCGATGTACGTTTTAGATCTGCGGAGGACGCGTTCGGGTCGTCCCACAGGACGACCTCGCTCATTTCGCGGCTTGCAACGCCTGCGTAATCACATTCCGATCCCCGATATGATTGGCCAGCGTCAGGATAAGCCGTGCATTGTAGGCATCGCTTTGCTCTTTGCTCAGGCCCGAGTGCGCGCTGATCAGCTCTTCGTAAAACCCGTCCGGGTCAGGAATATTAGGCGTGAGGATCAGCATGATAGGTCCTTACCGATCGCTTGCGCGAGCGCTGCGGTTGCGGCGGCAGCATCAAATTCGGACCAGCGCGCAATAATGTGCTGATCGGGGCGGATCAGAAAGATGCCTTGGGGGGCATCACCGAGATAGCGCTTTGCGAGCGCGCCGGAGGGCGCCGGAATCGTCAGCGCCTGCACGGTGAGTCCGTGGGAGACGACATCTTGCGCCTCGCATCCCAGCGCCAGCAGTGTAAAGCCGCCCCCTAGATGATCGAGAATAAAGCCCTCGTCATGGGGCGCGTCGGGGCATGTCATGCCCGGGCGGCTGGCCTCGGGTCCCTCCGCCAGCATATCCTCGCCAAAAAGCGCAAAGCCAGCGTAGTTGCACGGCACCGAGAGGCGACCGGAGTTTACCAATGGGCGCGCGAAGGCGTGTTTAGCCGCCAGCTCCAACACGGCATTGCGGAACGTTTTGGACAGCTCGGATTTGGGGGTCATGAAATCCGTCGCCCGTGACGAATTGAGGATATTTTCGTCCGCTCCGTGTTCGCGCTCTGTACCATAGCTGTCGAGCAGGCTTTCATCGGCGAGACCCTTGACCACCAGATCGAGCTTCCAGCCCAGATTATCGGCATCTTGAACGCCTGAATTTGCGCCGCGTGCGCCGAAGGGCGAGACCTGATGTGCGCTGTCTCCAGCAAATATCACGTTGCCATGGCGGAATTTTTCCATCCTGCGGCACTGGAACGTGTAGATTGAAGTCCACTCCAGAGTGTATTCTGGCACCTGACCTGCTTGCGACGAGAGCATGGCGTCGACGCGCGCACGGATGCGGGAGGGATCAAGCTCATGCGCGCGGTCGATGTCCCAGCCGAGTTGGAAATCGATCCGCCAGATATCGTCGGGTTGCTTATGCAGAAGCGCGGACTGGCCCGCCCCCTTGAACGGCGGCTCGAACCAGAACCACCGCTCGGTAGGAAAATCGGCCTTCATATGCACATCAGCGATCAGAAAGTTATCCTCGAACACACGGCCGTCAAAGCTCAGGCCCATCATTTCGCGCAACGGCGATCGGGCTCCGTCGCAGGCGATGAGGTAGTCTGCTTCAAGCAGATAGGGCCCATCTGGCGTCTCGACCGTCAGGGTTGAGTAGCTGCCATGGTTTTCGAGCTTCGTGACGCAATTGCGGCCGCGGATCTCAATGGGTGCGCCCGCCGCCTGCGCAGTATGGATCGCATCGACGAGATATTTTTCGAAATAGGGCTGTTGCAGATTGATGAAGGCGGGGTTCCGGTGGCCCGGCTCGGGCTGAAGATTGAAATCGAAGATCTTGTGGTCCTCGTGGAACACCTTGCCGACGTTCCAGACGATCCCTTTATCGACCATGGGTTGCCCCGCGCCCAGACGGGTCGCGATATCCAATGTGCGCTTGGCAAAGCAGATCGCCTTGGACCCGAGCCCGGCGCCGTCATGATCATCGAGCACCAGCGCGGGCGTGCCTTTTTGCCCCAGATCAAGCGCGAGCGCGAGACCCACAGGCCCGCCGCCGACGATCACCACCGGATGCCGTGCGGCAGCGTTGTCCTGCGCGCTGACCTTGGCGTAGGGGTAGAGCTGAAAGGCTGTTTTATAGCGGGTCGCGACCATGATGTGTCCTCTCGATCAGCCCTGCAAGGCGGCCCACATTTCCAGATCACGCTCAGCGGTCCAGATACGGGGATGGGTGATGCCGCGCGCTTCGTCGTAGGCGCGCGCGACGTTGAAGGGCAGGCAATGCTCGTAGATCGCGTAGTCGGCGAATTTGTGGTCGCATTCGGCGCGTACGGCGTCCCACGCCTGTTTGAGGGTGCCGCCCTGTGCCGCGACCCGGGCGGCGGGGGCATAGGTGGAATTGACGAAATCACGCGTGGACTCAATCGCGCGGTTCACGGCCTCTTTGCCGATCAGCGCACCGCCACGACCGGGCGCAATGGAATTCACGTCATAGGCCTTGATCGCATCGAGCGTGCTGCCCCAATCGGCGAAATGCCCGTCGCCGCAGTAGCAGGCGGAGTGGTCCTCGACGATGTCGCCGGTGAACATCACGTTCTCGTCGGGCACGTGGATCACGATATCGCCTGCAGTATGCGCGCGGCCAAGGTGCATCAGATCGACACGGCGCTTGCCCAGATGGATGGTCATGCGGTCGTTGAAAGTGGTGGTGGGATAGGTGAGGCCGGGAATGGACTCGTACCCCTCGAACAGACGCGGGAAGCGTTGGAACTCAGAATCCCAATCCTCCTGACCCCGCTCCATGACCATGCCCCGCGCGGCTTCGCCCATGATGATCTGGTCCGCACCATACGCGGAGGCCCCCAGCACGCGCACGGCGTGGTAGTGGGTCAGCACCACATGGCTGATCGGTTTATCGGTAACTTTGCGGACCTGCTCAATGACTTTGTTGGCGAGCCGCGGAGTGGCCTGCGCCTCGATGATCATCACGCTTTCGTCGCCGATGATCACGCCCGAGTTCGGATCGCCCTCGGCGGTGAACGCCCACAGATCGCGGCCGATCTCATCGAATGTGATCTTTTTCTCGGTCATATCGCCTTGGGAGGCAAATGCTTTGGCCATTTTGGGTATCCTTGGGTATTTTATGGAAATTTAACGGCGGGTTTTATCGTGGCGGTGCAGGTGCCGAACCCGATGCGGTAGCCATCGCCCTTCGCCGCGCCGTGCAGCGTGAGCGTGTCACCGTCTTCGATGAAGCTGCGGGTCTGGCCACCACCCAGATCGAACGGCTCCTTGCCGCCCCACGACAGCTCCAGCAAGCTGCCGCGCTGGTGCTTTTCCGGGCCGGAGATTGTGCCGGAGCCCAGCAGATCGCCCGGCGTCATGGCGCAGCCGGAGCTTGCGTGATGGGCGAGCTGTTGAGGGGCGGAGTAATACATCTCGTTGTAGTTGGTCTCGCATATCGTCACCGCCTCGCCACCCTCGGGTTTGAGGGTCACGCTCAGGTCAATGTCGTAAAGCATCGGTTTTGGTTCTTGCAGATACGGCAGCAAAGCCTTCTCGCGCTCGGGCGTGGAGGTCCGAAACGGCTCCAGCGCCGCGCGGGTCACGATCCAGGGGCTGATCGACGTGGCGAAGGCCTTGGCCTGAAACGGGCCCAGCGGCTGATACTCCCAAGCCTGCATATCGCGGGCGGACCAGTCGTTAAGCAGGACATAGCCGAAGATCATCTCGTCGGCCTGCGCTACGCTGACCGGATGCCCCAGCTCTGAGGCGGTGCCGACGATGGCGCCTATTTCCAGCTCGATATCGAGGCTTTTGCAAGGACCGAATATCGGCATATCCCCGTCGGGCGCTTTGGTCTGGCCATTGGGCCGGATGATATCGGTTCCGGAGACGACTACGGAGGACGCGCGGCCATTGTAGCCGATGGGGATGTGCAGCCAGTTGGGCGGCAGCGCGTTTTCAGCGCCGCGAAACATCGTGCCCACATTGGTCGCGTGGTGCTTGCCTGCGTAGAAATCGGTGAACTCGGCCACGACCATTGGCAGCTCCATGCGGGCCTCGTCCAACGGGATAAAGAGCGGTGCCACCGCGGCCTGCTCTGCCGCGCCTTCTTCCAAAAGGGCGATCAGGCGTTGGCGCAGGGCGGCCCAGGCATCCGGGCCCAGCTCCATCACATCGTTCCAGTAGGGCACGTCGAATACCGGGTCCTCGGCAAGCTCGACCAGTCCGGCTTCCTCGGCGGCGCTCAAATCGAGGATCATATCCCCGATCGCGACACCGCAGCGTGGTTCCAGCGCGTTGGTCGTGAATACGCCGTAGGGCAGATTGTTGAGCGGGAACGGGCAATCGACGCTGTTGGCGCTTTCTACCCATGATTTCATCAGTGCCATCGGTTTTCCTTGTTGTCGGTCGCAAGAAGGCTGCGCCATAGATTAGTCGCCACCGCCATCTCCGTCGCCATCGCTATCAAACCAGCCGGTGCCGCCGCCATCGCCAGACCGCGTGCGTTTGTCTACGTTTGAGTAAGTCGTCCGAAACCGCGCTGGTTTGTAAAAGTCCCAAAGCATCAGCGCTCCGCAGACCGCGATAAACAGGAGGATTGCAGCTACAATCTCCACTATTTCTTACCCGGTGTTCCGTCGAACTTCTTTTCCAGATCGGTCCAGCAGTCGATATAGTCATCCTGCAACGGCGCCTCCTTGGCCGCGAAGTGGGTGAGGTGCTGCGGAAACCGGGTCTCGAACATGAAAGACATGGTGTTTTCGAGCTTTTGCGCACCCAGATCTGCGTTTGACGCGCCCTCGAACGCGTTTTTATCGGGCCCGTGCGGCAGCATCATGTTGTGCAGGCTGATCCCACCGGGGACAAAGCCCTTAGGCTTGGCGTCGTAGATGCCGAAAATGTTGCCCATCAGCTCCGACATGACGTTCTTGTGGTACCACGGCGGCCGGAACGTATCCTCCGCCACCATCCAACGGTCGCGGAAAAGCACGAAGTCGATGTTAGCGGTTCCCTCGACACCTGATGGGGCCGTCAGGACGGTGAAGATCGACGGATCGGGGTGGTCGAACAAGACTGCACCGACTGGACAATAGGTGCGCAGATCGTATTTGCACGGCGCGTAATTGCCATGCCACGCGACCACGTCCAGCGGGCTGTGCCCGATCTTGGTCTCGTGAAACTGGCCCGCCCATTTGATCGTCACGGTCGAAGGGGCATCGCGGTCTTCGAAGGCCGCCACGGGCGTTTTGAAATCGCGTGGATTGGCCATGCAGTTCGCGCCGATTGGGCCACGGCCCGGCAGGTTGAATTTCTGGCCGTAATTCTCGCAGACGAAGCCGCGCGCTGGGCCCTCGAGAACCTCGACCCGGTAGACGAGACCACGCGGGATGATGGCGATTTCCTGCGGCTCTATGTCGATCACGCCAAGCTCGGTCGCGAAGCGCAGGCGGCCCTCCTGCGGCACGACCAACAGTTCCGAATCGGCAGAATAAAAATATGCGTCCTTCATGCTCTGGGTCACCAGATACACATGGCTCGCCATGCCAGTTTGCGTGTTCACATCGCCTGCGGTCGTCATGGTGCGCATGCCGGTCAGCCAAGTCAGCGGCGCGTCGCTGTGGGGCACGGGATCCCAGCGGTACTGGCCCAGCGAGATCACGTCGGGGTCCACATGGGGCGCCGATTTCCAGTAGGGCAGGTCAATCTTTGTGAACCGGTGCGTGTGCTTCACGGACGGGCGGATACGGTAACACCACGTCCGCTCGTTTTGGTGGCTCGGCGCGGTGAAGGCAGTCCCGCTCAGCTGCTCGCCGTACAGGCCGTAGTTGACCTTTTGCGGAGAGTTCATGCCCTGCGGCAATGCGCCGGGCAAAGCTTCCGTCTCGAAATCATTGCCGAAGCCGGGCATGTAGCCGTCGGTGATGCCCACGGGTGTGGCGGCGGAGTGAAGGCCATGTGGTGACAGTTCTTTGTTCATGATGGTCCCCTTGCGTCCTGTCCGATGCAGATATTAGTTTGATTTGTAACTAACAACGGGTAACTTGTCAAAATGACGGATAATGACTTTGATTTGGGGAGATTCCTGCCCTACGCACTCAATCAGGCGGCGGAGGCGTCGAGCATCGGCTTTCAGAAATACTACCGCCAGCGCTACGGCATGCTGCGCACTGAATGGCGAGTGTTGTTTCACCTTGGCCGGTATGGTGCGATGACGGCGAAGGCGATCTGCGCGCGCGCGAGCCTGCACAAGACCAAAGTGAGCCGCGCGGTTCAGGCCCTCGAGCAAAAGCGGTATCTGGCCCGCTCGGTTCAGGAGGAGGACCGCAGGCGCGAGACTCTGTCGCTGACGCGGCAGGGGCAGGAGGTTTATGCGGATCTCTACGAGGCCGCAAAGGCTTACGACGCGAAGCTTTCCGCACATCTGACACCGCAGGAGCGCGAGATCCTCAACCGTTGTCTGCAAAAAATTACGAAGGTGTAGGCAGGCCATAGTTTTTTGTGGCCTGCCCGTGCTGTGGATCAGTCCGCCGGTCAGTCTGCCATCTTGTGGCCGGAATGATCCGCACCGCCATGCGTCTGCGCCGTGCGCGCTTCGACGTTGAAGGTCACGGCGATCTCGCCTGCGGTCTCGAACACGAGGGTCGCTTCGATCTTCTCGCCAACCTCGAAGGGATCGCCGTTCAGACCCATGAACATCACGTGCAGCCCGCCGGGTTCCAGCGCCACCGTCTCGCCCGCTGGCAAGCTGATGCCGTCCTGCTTGGTCATGCGTGCCACGCCGTTGGCATCTGTTTCCGACAGATGCAGCTCTACGCGCGGGATTTGCGCGACCCGCACCTCCATCAGCCGGTCTGGGGCTTCTCCGGCGTTAGTGAGCGTCATGTAACCACCCCCCACATTGGCTGTTTTGGCGGTCTCGAACGCCATGGGATGGGCGATGGTGATATCCCCCACGGTATAGTCATGGGCATGGGCCATGCCCGTCGAAAGGAGAACCGCAAGCGCGGTTTTTGTGAAAAACGTCATGATAGTTTCCTGTGATCTGCGCGTCTTGCGCGGTGTGATTGAGGTTGTTCAGGTGACAATCACGCGCGCGGTGGTGCACGCACAGGAGGCAGGGTCCGGGGTGCCCCAGAGGCTGATAGATGCTCTGCAAAGATGTTCGTGCGTATGGTCGCGGGTGTTGCAAGAGGGCGCAGGATCTGGATGGCGGATGGCAACAGGACCGCACCTGAGATGCGGCAGCTCTCGCATCCACTGTTCAGATGCCCTCCGCGTTCGCCGCAGATATCATCAAGTTGTGCGCCGACAGACAGGAAGCGGGCCATTTCCGGTGTCACGGGTGCTGTGCCTACGCGGTGTGCGAAGGGCAAGCTCAGCAGGGCCAGCGCAAAAAGCGCCAGCATCGCGTGCCGCAGGGCCCTATGTGACATTCGGATCATGCGTGACGCGTATACCGGCGGGGAAACGGCTTCCAGCCCAAACTCCCAGCGTGCGACACTTGGCAAAAATGCCCCGATGCAGGGGGGCATCGGGGCAGGCACCCTTCACGCGTTGGGCGGGCGAAGGGCTGAGTGGGTGCGCAAAAGGGCTATTCGCGCACCCAAACGCAATCAGGCGTCCTGCGGCGGCAGCGTGCCTATGGTGACATCAAGCGTCATTTCCTTGCCTCGGCGCAGAATGCTCACTTGTGCACTGTCGTCCGGGTTCTTGGCGGCCACTGCCCGTGTCAGATCGCGCAGGGCTTTGATCTCGACGCTGTCGAAGCTGAGAATGATATCGCCGTTTTCCAAGCCGGCACCCGCCGCAGGGCTGTCTTTCGACACGGCTTCGACCACTGCGCCAGTGGCGCTTTCGTAGCCTAGAACCTGCGCGACCTCATCGCTCATGGGTCTGATGCTCACGCCCAGCCAGCCGCGCGTCACGCTGCCGTCCTGTGACAGATCGGCCACCACATCGCGCACCACATCCGACGGCACGGCGAAGCCGATCCCCACAGAGCCGCCACCCGGCGAGATGATGGCGGTGTTGACGCCTATCACATCACCCGCGTTGTTGAAGAGCGGCCCGCCGGAATTGCCGCGGTTGATGGCGGCGTCCGTCTGGATGAACTCGTCGTAGGGGCCTGAATTTATATCGCGCGATTTGGCGGAGATGATCCCGCTCGTCACAGTCGAGCTGAGGCCGAACGGGTTGCCGACCGCGACCACTTCATCACCTACGCGCATTGTCTCGGAGGTGCCGAAGCTGACGAATGGAAAATCCACATCTGCCTTGATCGACAGAAGTGCGATGTCGGTGGCGGGATCGCTGCCGATAACCTCGGCGTCAAATTTGCGCCCATCGGCCAGCGTGACCGAAACGGTCTGCGCGCCGCTGACCACGTGATTGTTCGTCACGATCTGCCCGTCTTGCGAGATGATGAAGCCGGAGCCGAGCCCGGCGCGGGGCTGTGCATCAGGCATTTGCTGTTCGAACCGTTTGCGCAGGGCCTCGGGCATGTTGTCCGGCAGGGTGCCGACAGTTTCCGCCGCTCCGGTGACTTCGATGAAGACGACGGCAGGGGCGACCTGTTCGACCAGATCGCCGTATCCGCCCGCGGGAACGGCGAAAGCAGCAGTCGGCGCAAGCATAGGAGCCATGGCCAGGGCGGCAGCAAGCGCGATAGGGGCAGATTTAGAGAGCAAAGATGTCATGGTAGATCCTTGTGCATCAGATTTCGATTGAGCCACAGATGGGGCCACGAGATTACAGGGGGACCATCCCGGCCTATACAAAACTGTAATAGAGCGGGGGATGCAGCCGCAGCCGGGAGCGGCTATATCACGTATCATGAAAATACTTGTGATCGAGGATGACGCCACAACCGGCACCTACATCGCGCGCGGTCTGCGCGAGGAGGGCCATGTGGTGGATCTGATCGACGACGGTCGAACGGGGCTGGTGGCGGCGACTTCAGGGGCGCATGATGTGCTGATCGTCGACCGGATGCTGCCGGGTACTGACGGGCTGACGCTCGTGAAAACCCTGCGTGGCGCGGGCAATACCGCGCCCGTGCTGTTTCTGACCGCGATGGGATCGGTCGAGGACCGGATAGATGGCCTCAATGCGGGGGGCGATGATTATCTGGTCAAACCCTTCGCGTTTGGCGAACTGTCGGCGCGGGTGGCGGCGCTCGGTCGAAGGCCTCAGGCGGTCGAGCAGGAAACGGCACTGCACGCAGGCGATCTGACGCTGGATCTGCTCACGCGCAGGGTGGTCCGTGCAGGGCAGGAGCTTGATCTTTTGCCGCGGGAATATGCGCTGCTGGAGTTTCTGCTGCGCCGCAAGGGGCGGGTGCAGACACGCACTATGCTGCTCGAAGGGGTCTGGGATCTGTCGTTCGATCCGATGACCAACGTGGTCGAGACCCATGTGAGCCGGCTGCGGGCCAAGGTCGATAAACCCTTCGATGTCGAGCTGATAAAGACGGTGCGCGGTGCGGGCTACAGGATCGACGGGTGAAGCGGCTCTGGCGCTCGATGCCGCTGCGGTTGGCGCTTTTGCTGGTCGTGCTGTTTGCCACCGTCAGCCTGCTGAGCCTCGCGGCCAGTTATGCCTATAGCCGGAGCGCGTTCGAGCAGTCCATTCGCGATGATCTGGCGCAGGATATGGCGGGGTTCCGTGCGGCTCCTTCTGCGCGGGCAGTCTCCATTCTGGTGCAGGCGGAATCGAACGAGACAGATCCGGGCCGTCTGGTGCTGAGCTATGTGACGCCTTCGGGCCAGATCTACGGCAACGGCGCGGTAGCCCGCGACGACGAGGGGTTTCACATCATTTCGCTGGAGGCTGGGCGCGCGGAGCTCGAGGGGCAATATCTGGCGCTGAGCGAGCGGCTCTATGGCGGCCGCCTCACGATCGCACGCAGCCGCGCGGAGATCGAGGCGCTGCGGCCGGTGTTTCTGAATATCCTGTGGATCAGCTTGCTGCCCACAGTCCTGATCGCGCTGTCAGGGGGGTTCATTCTCGCGCGGCGGTCCCAGCGGCACGTGGAGGTGATCCGGCGCGCGCTCGAGCATCTGACAGGGGGCGATCTGAGTGCCCGGGTGCAGAGCGGTCCTCGCTGGTCTGACGATTTGGCGCGCATCGGCTCCGCAGTCAACGGGATGGCGCAGGCGCAAGAGCGCTCTGTCGCGGCTCTGCGGCAGGTCTCGTCGGACATCGCCCATGACCTCAAGACGCCAGTGCAACGTGTGTCGGTACGGCTGGAGGCGCTGGCGGAGATGGTTGAGCCCGGTGAGGCTGCTGATCTGGTAGTACAGACGCGGGCGGAAGTGTCGGGAATTTCTGCGACCTTCGCATCACTTTTGCAATTGGCGCAGGTGGAGAATGGCGCGCTCAAGGCGCAATTCGCCCCTGTCGATCTGGCGCTGCTGTGTCGCACTATGGTGGAGGTCTATGAGCCGAGCGCTGCGGAGAAGGAACAAAGGCTCTCGGTCAGCGGGGCCGAAGCAGGGCTCGTATCGGGACAAAAGACGCTGTTGAGCCAGATGATTGCCAATCTTCTTGAGAATGCCATGCGCCATACGCCGCCGGGTGCGGCGATTGATGTCAGCGTTGTCCAAGAGGGGGCATATGTGATTTTGGAGGTGCGCGACGATGGGCCGGGTATTCCGCCCGCCGAATACGACCGCGTCACACAACGCCTCTACCGTTTGGAGCAGAGCCGCCATACCCCGGGGAACGGGCTTGGCCTCAGCCTCGTCGACGGGGTGGCACGCCTGCACGGCGCGGTTTTGTCCTTCGGCGATGCGGAGCCCGGCCTTTGTGTGCGTGTCCGGTTCGCGGCGGCCTGAGAAGGGTCACCGTCGTCTTTTTGGCGCTGCACTCTTCGCTTTCGCGAGAGGATATGTTTTCTGGGTCGTGTAACCGCGTTTTACAGGAGCCCCTTCATGCAGGCCATGCTCGCCACACAATACAACGCCCCGCTTGTGCTTCAGGAGCTCGACCGGCCGGTGCCAAAGGCGGGCGAAGTTCTCGTACGGGTGGCGACCTGTGGGCTGAACTTTGGCGATACGCTTTTAATCAAGGGAACCTATCAGGAAAAACCGGCGCTGCCCTTTGCGCCGGGGATGGAACTTGCGGGAACCATCTTAGAGATTGGTGAGGGCGTTACGGATTTGCGTGTGGGCGCGCGGGTCGCGGCCTACAGCGGGGTTGGTGGTTTGGCGGACTATGCCGCGCTGCGCGCTGAGGTTTGTGTGCCGATCCCTGATGCGATGCCTTTCGCCGATGCGGCGGCGTTTCTGATCACCTACGGCACCAGCCATCTGGCGCTGGGCGCGCGCGCGCAGTTGCAGCCCGGTGAGCGGCTGCTGGTCTTGGGTGCGTCCGGTGGTGTGGGCCTGACGGCGGTGGAGCTTGGCAAGCTGATGGGCGCCGAAGTGATCGCTTGTGCGCGTGGGGCGGAAAAACTCGCGATTTGCGAGCGGCTGGGCGCCGACCATCTGATTTGCTCCGAGACCGAGGATATTCGCGATACGGTCAAGGCGCTGGGCGGGGCGGATGTGGTGTATGATCCGATTGGTGGCGCGCAGTTCGAGGCGGCGATGCGCAGTTGCAATCCCGGCGCGCGTCTGCTGCCGCTCGGCTTTGCCAGCGGTGAGGTCCCGCAAATCCCCGCCAATATCCTGCTGGTCAAAAACATGACGGTGCTTGGCTTCTATCTCGGAGGCTACGCCAAATTGCATCCCGGCGCGCTCGGCGAAAGTTTTGAGACACTGATCGGCTGGTATCTGGAGGGCCGCCTGAAGCCGCATGTGAGCCACGTGCTGCCCTTGGCTGCGGCGAACGAGGGGCTCGATCTGCTGCGCACACGCAAGGCCACTGGCAAAGTGGTGATCGATCTGGGCGCGGACTGACCTTCAATGCCGCCGGGCGACGGGGCGCGGGGTGACGCGCTTTGCCTTCGCGCGCTCGCGGAAGAACACGAAGAGGCCTGACCCAAGGATTAAGCCGATGCCGGTCCAGACTTCCCATGTGGGCAGATCTCCAAAGACCACGAGCCCCCAGAAAACGGCCAGCGGCAGGCCGATGTATTCGAACGGCGCCACCGTGGCGGCATCGGCGAGGCGGTACGCCTGACTGAGGCAATAGCCGATGAGCGCGCCGTTCACACCCATGCCCAAAAGCACGGGCCAGTCCTCGTCGGCGGGCCAGACCCACGCGCGCAGCAGAAACTGGAGCGACGCGTTCGTGGTCTGCGCGGCAAATCGCCCGTCGCCCGCCACGAAATAGAAAGCCACCGAGACCAGCAGGAACGTCGCCTGAATATAGATCGAAAGGGTGGAGGCGGGTGCCTTGACCCCCAGCTTGCGGGTCATCAACTGATTGAGAGCGTAAGTGAATGCCGCCAGTACCGGAAGCAAAAGAACGATGCGAGAGACCGTGATGGTATCACTGCTTTCCCATGGCCGCTGCATGATGATCACGCCAATAAAACCTACAAGCACCGCTCCAAGACGCAGCGGCCCGACCTTTTCGCCTAACATCGGGATCGACAAGAGCGTGATGAACAAAGGGGCCACGAAAAACAGCGCAGTCGCATCAGCAAGTGGCATCACCGCAAGGGCAAGAAAATAGGACATATTAGCGATGACCACTAACACACCGCGGAGCAGATGCAGCAGGGGCATATCCGTGCGCAGCGCCGCCCATCCCCCTTCGAACTGCAAGAAGACGAAGCTGAACATCAGTGCGATGACAGAGCGGAAAAATACGATCTGATGCAGCGGATACCCGCTCGAGAGCTGCTTGATCAGCATGTCGTTGAGGGAAATGCACAGAACGCCGAAAAGCACGAATGCGATCGCAGGGCCCGCGCTGTTGGAAGGGGTCGACATGGCGGCACCTTCATCAATCCCGTTGCGGCTGTCCAGAAAAATACATAGCGTAAGTGCAGTTGATTTCAGGAGAGCGCACCGATGCAGATGTCAGACACCCGCCAGATCGCCGCCACCCCCGCGCAGGTCTATGCCGCGCTTCTGGATCCGGAGATGCTCAAAGCCTGCGTACCCGGTGCGACCGAGGTCGAAGGCTCCCCCGAAGAGGGGTTCACGGCGACCGTGGTGCAGAAGGTCGGGCCCGTAAAGGCCACGTTTAAAGGCGAAGTGACGATCAGCGATATGGTGCCCGATACCTCGCTCAAGATCGACGGTGCGGGCAAGGGGGGCGCTGCGGGCTTTGCCAAGGGCGGCGCCGATGTGCGGCTGGTCGCGAGCGAGGGTGGCTGCACGCTTAGCTATGATGTGGAAGCCAAGGTCGGCGGAAAGCTCGCTCAGCTTGGCAGCCGGATCATCGACGGATTTGCGAAAAAGATGGCAGATCAGTTTTTCACCAACCTTCAAGAGGCGCTTGAGGGCCCCAAAGAAGAGGTTGCTGAAGCGGAGCGCGAAGAGGCTCCCGCCAAAAAAGGCTGGTTCGGGCGCGCCAAGTCGTAACGCAGCGGCGGCCTTGTGGTGCGCGGGGCATCCGGTCTAGGTAGGGCCATCTGAACCGGAGACCGCCAATGCCCCCCATCGTCGAGATATCTGCGCTTCGAAAAGCCTATGCAGGCGGGTTCGAGGCGCTCAAGGGCGTTGATTTGCAAATCGCGGAAGGCGAGATCCTTGCTTTGCTCGGCCCCAATGGTGCCGGTAAGACCACCCTTATTTCAACGGTCTGCGGGATTACTACCGCGACATCGGGCACCGTGCGCGTGGGCGGCCATGATACGGTGACGGATTTCCGCGCTGCGCGTGCAATGATCGGGCTCGTCCCCCAAGAGATCAACCTCGAGCCTTTCGAGAAGGTCCAAAGCACTGTCAGATTTTCGCGCGGTCTGTTTGGCAAACCAGCCAATCCCGCGCTGATCGAGAAAATTCTGCGCCAGCTGTCACTTTGGGACAAGCGTGACAGCCAGATCCGCGAATTATCCGGCGGCATGAAACGCCGCGTGCTGATCGCGAAGGCGCTCAGTCATGAGCCCCGCGTTCTGTTTCTGGACGAGCCTACTGCGGGTGTTGACGTAGAGCTGCGTCGCGACATGTGGGAAATCGTGGCCGAACTTAAGCGCGACGGGGTGACGATCATCCTGACGACCCACTACATCGAGGAAGCCGAAGCCATCGCGGACCGGATCGGCGTGATTGCCCACGGAGAAATCCTGCTGGTCGAGGATAAGGCAAAACTGATGGCGCGGATGGGCAAGAAGGAGCTGGAAGTGCAGCTCTCGGAGCCGATTATCGAAATACCTGCATCGCTGGCCTCGGACGCGCTGCGCCTGAACGACGACGGCACTGCCCTGATCTATAGCTACGACACCCGCGGGGAGCGGACTGGTATCACCAAGTTGCTGGCTGAAGTTGCTGCTGCAGGGTTGATCCTGCGCGATGTCGTGACGCGGCAATCAAGCCTTGAGGATATTTTCGTGGATCTGGTCCATGAAGGAGAAGCGCCATGAATTGGACCGCCGTCAAATCTATCTATCTTTTTGAGATGGCGCGTTTCTTTCGCACCATCACGCAAAGTTTTATCTCGCCGGTACTCTCTACCTCACTCTATTTCGTGGTATTCGGCGCGGCCATCGGCAGCCGGATCCAAGAGGTCGAGGGGGTCTCCTATGGCGCGTTCATCGTGCCAGGTCTCATAATGCTTAGTGTGATCACCCAATCCATCTCGAACGCGAGTTTCGGCATCTACTTTCCCAAGTTCATCGGGACAATTTTCGAGCTGTTGTCAGCGCCGGTGAACTTTCTCGAAATTGTCATGGGATATGTCGGGGCGGCGGCGACGAAGGCACTGTTCATCGGCGTGATCATTTTGGCGACCGCTTTTGCCTTTGTCGATTTCGAGATCCAGTATCCGCTCGCCATGGTCGGCTTTCTGGTTCTGACCTGCATCAGCTTCTCGCTGATGGGCTTCATCATCGGCATCTGGGCGGGTAATTTCGAGCAATTGCAGCTGGTGCCGCTGCTGATCATCACGCCCCTCGTTTTTCTGGGCGGGTCGTTCTATTCGATCTCGATGCTTCCGCCCGTTTGGCAGATCATTTCGCACTTCAATCCGGTGGTTTATCTGATCTCGGGGTTTCGGTGGTCCTTTTTCGGCGCGGCTGATGTGCCCATCGGGGTTAGTCTGCTGGCCATCGGGCTCTTTACGGCGCTGTGCATGGCCGTGATCTGGTGGATATTCAAAACCGGCTGGCGCATCCGGCAATAATGTTGAGCGCCGCCTTGTTGCGGGCGGCGGGCGGCTCTACATATTACTCCATGAAACAATGGCTTCCCTTTTTGACATCCGACCCGACCGTTGCCGTGATACGGCTCTCCGGGATGATTGGCACATCTGGCCGCGGCGCGCTCAACGACAAGAGCCTGGCCCCCATGATCGAGAAGGCCTTTACCAAGGGTAAACCGGTCGCCGTAGCGCTCGAGGTCAATTCCCCTGGCGGCAGCCCAGTGCAATCCTCGCTCATCGGGGCGCGGATTAGGCGTTTGGCGGATGAAAAGAACATCCCGGTAATCGCCTTTGTCGAGGACGTTGCAGCTTCTGGTGGTTATTGGCTCGCGGCGGCGGCGGATGAGATCTACGCTGATCCTTCGTCTGTCGTAGGGTCCATCGGTGTGATCTCCGCAGGGTTTGGCCTGCACGAGCTTCTGGCCAAAAATGGTGTGGAGCGTCGCGTCTATACCGCTGGCAATTCCAAATCCATGCTCGATCCATTCCGCCCCGAGCAGCCCGAGGATGTCGCGCGGCTCAAGGAGTTGCTGGAGGATATCCACGTAAATTTCAAAGAGCATGTGACGGCCCGGCGGGGTGACAAGCTGGTGCAGGACCGTGACCTGTTCACCGGCGAAATTTGGCTCGGGCGCAAGGCGATCGAGGTCGGGCTGATCGATGGGATTGGCCATCTCAAGCCGCACCTGCAGGAGCGGTTTGGCAAGAAGGTCAAGCTGCGCCGGATCGCGATGAAGAAAGACTTTCTGAGCCGGTTTGGCGGGCAAATTGTCGGTGATGCGCTGCATGGGGTAGAAGAGCGGGCGCAATACGCGCGGTTCGGCCTGTAATATGATACTCAAGATTGTAGCTCTGTTTTTGGTCTTTATCGGTGTTGTGGGCTGGTTTGGTAAAATGCACTGGATCGGGGGAAAGGCCCTGACCCAGCGAAAATGTACCGGTTGTGGCCGCTACCGTATTGGCAAGGGGCCCTGCGCCTGCGGAGGGAAGCGGGGATGATTGCTGCGTGGCTGCTGTCAGGGCTTGGCCTTGTCATACTCTTGTTGGCGGGTGATGCACTCGTAAAGGGCGCTGTTAACCTGAGCTTGCGGATTGGCATCCCGGCCCTCATCGTAAGCCTTACAATCGTTGCTTTCGGCACCTCCGCGCCGGAGCTTCTCATATCGATAAAAGCGGTGATGGACGATATCCCGGGCATCGCTATGGGCAATGTGGTGGGATCCAACACAGCCAATATCCTTCTGGTCTTGGGCATCCCCGCTTTGCTGGCCACGATGCACACGTCCGAATGCAACACGCGCAAGTCGTTCAACCACATGATCGCGGCCAGTTTGTTGTTTATCGCGCTTGCCTATCGAGGCGTGTTCGACTGGATCGCTTCCATCGCCTTGCTGGCCGCACTTGTAGCGATGCTTCTCGATGCTGCACGTGATGCGCGGGCACACCGCAAGGTGGACATGGCCGCGGCGGCCGCCGAGGAAGAGGAGCTTGAGGGCGTCGATCCGGACATGCCCTCGTGGAAGATTGGCCTTTACCTCATAGTGGGCCTGATCGGACTTCCCCTCGGTGCGAGCCTACTTGTCGACAATGCCACAATTATTGCCAAGGAGTTCGGGGTCAGCGATACGGTAATCGGGTTGACCCTCGTGGCGATCGGGACGTCGCTGCCCGAGCTTGCGACCACGGTGGTCGCGGCATTGCGCCGTCAGGCAGATGTGGCTCTGGGCAACGTCATCGGATCCAACATGTTCAATCTGCTTGCGATCATCGGGATCGCCGGTTTGGTAGGGCCGATTAGGGTGGACCCAGCGTTTCTGCAGTTCGATCTGTGGGTGATGCTCGGGGCGTCCCTCCTGCTGATTCCATTTGTATACATGGGGCGTAACATAACACGGATCTGGGGCATCCTGCTGACAGCGCTCTATGCGACTTATCTGTTCGTGGTTCTGGCGGGGTAGGGCGGTTTGCTGATGAAACGAGCATTGGTCACCGGCGCGGGAAAGCGACTTGGCCGCGCTATGGCGCTGTATCTGGCGGAGCGCGGATTTGATGTTGCGGTACACTATGCGACTTCATCTGCAGATGCTGATGAAGTGGTATCGCTGATCAAGGGGATGGGCCGAACCAGCGTGGCGCTTCAGGCGGATCTGCTGGAACTCGACGCGATGGAGATGCTTTTGCCGCGCGCAGCGGATGCGCTGGGGGGCCCTGTGACGTGTCTGGTGAACAACGCGTCGATCTTTGAGCATGACACGATCTCCACTGCCAGCCGTGACAGCTGGGACAGACACATGAACTCGAACCTGCGCGCGCCATTCGTACTCAGCCAGGCGATGATGGCGCAGGGCCTCACCGCGCAGACGGACGATATGGGAGAGCCAGTTGCCTCGGGGCTGATCGTCAACATGCTCGATCAGCGTGTGCGTAAACTGACCCCTGAATTCATGACTTACACACTGGCCAAGATGGGCCTTTGGGCCTTTACCCAGACCGCTGCGCAGGCGATGACCCCTCATATTCGCGTCAACGCGATCGGGCCGGGTCCAACCTTGCAAGGTAGCCGCCAGTCGCAGAAGCATTTTGATGCACAGCGCGCGGCGACGGTGCTCAACCGCGGCGCAAACCCGAGTGATATCACCGCGGCTCTGGGCTATTTTCTGGACGCTCCGGCCGTGACAGGGCAACTGCTGTGCGTGGATGGTGGCCAGCATTTGGCCTGGCAGACGCCGGATGTGCTGGGCGTCGAGTAACTGAGTGCGGCGCAAAAGTTTTGCACGTCCCGATTTCAGTCTGAATCTTTGTTACAGTTTCATGACGTTAGGGGGTGTGGAAGGATGCGGATAGAAAATAGATAATAAAATCAGTGCAGTAAATATATGCCTAATTATTATGCATTTCTGGGAAGCGCCTTAAATCCAATAGAAATTTGTGAAAGTCCAAAAGTTATAGGCAGAGTTATCCACAGGAAAAGTGGACATGTTAATGGTTGCTGTGGCTGCTAAAACGTGGATTGAAGGAGAGAATCAAAGAGCATGTCTGACGCGGATAAAATCCAGCCGACCGGCTATGAGGTGATCCAGGGGTATCTCAACACGATCGACAGCTCGCCGGGCGTGTACCGGATGCTCGATAGCGAAAGCCGTGTGCTCTATGTAGGCAAGGCGCGTAATCTGCGCGCGCGGGTCAGCAACTACGCGCGGCCGTCGGGCCATAGTGCCCGCATTGCGCGGATGATCGACAATACTGCCTCGATGATGTTCCTGACGACGCGCACGGAGACGGAAGCGCTGCTGCTCGAGCAGAACCTGATCAAGCAGCTCAAGCCCAAGTTCAACGTACTGTTGCGCGACGACAAGAGCTTTCCCAATATCCTCGTGACCGATACCCACGACTACCCGCAGATCAAAAAGCATCGCGGCGCGAAAAAAGAGAAGGGCGCATATTATGGCCCTTTCGCCAGCGCAGGCGCGGTGAACCGGACGCTGAACCAGCTTCAGCGCGTATTCTTGCTGCGTGATTGCTCCAACAGCCAGTTCGAGACGCGGACGCGGCCTTGTTTGCAATACCAGATCAAGCGGTGCTCGGCGCCGTGTGTGGGCAAGATCAGTGCCGAGGAGTATGGCCAGACCGTGCGCGATGCCCAGAAGTTCCTGTCTGGTAAAAGTACCGGCATTCAGACACGTCTGGCGGCCGAAATGGCGACAGCCTCGGAGGAGATGGAATTTGAGCGGGCGGCGGCTCTGCGTGACCGGATCAAGGCGCTCACCCAAGTGCAGACGACCCAAGGGATCAATCCCAAGGGCGTTGAGGAGGCAGATATCATCGGGCTGCATTTGCAGGACGGACAGGCGTGCGTGCAGGTGTTCTTCATCCGCTCCGGGCAGAACTGGGGCAACCATGATTATTACCCGCGTGTCGGTGACGATGTGGAGGCGGCGGAGGTGCTGGAGGCATTTATCGGCCAATTCTACGACCAGCGCGACCCGCCGCGCCAGCTGATCATGAGCCATGAGATCGAGAATCCGGACCTGATGGCAGACGCGCTTGCGACCAAGATCAATCGAAAAGTTGAGTTGCTGGTGCCGCAGCGGGGCGAGAAGGCGGAGCTGGTCGATGGGGCGTTGCGCAACGCACGCGAAAGCCTTGCGCGTAAAATGGCGGAAAGTGCGACCCAGACCAAGCTTCTCAAAGGGTTGGCCGAGGCTTTTGATCTGCCCAAAGTGCCGGAGCGGATCGAGGTTTATGACAACAGCCATATCCAAGGTGCCTTTGCCGTAGGCGCGATGGTGGTCGCCGGGCAGGAAGGGATGATCAAGAACCAGTACCGCAAGTTCAATATTCGCGGCGAGGAGCTTACCCCTGGCGATGATTTCGGCATGATGAAAGAAGTGCTGATGCGGCGGTTCAAGCGCCTGATAAAGGAAGATCCTGAGCGCAAGGAGGGCTACTGGCCCGATCTGCTGCTGATCGATGGAGGCGCGGGCCAGGTGAGTGCTGTGCGCGATATCATGCGTGAATACGGCGTCGAGGATATTCCGATGGTTGGCGTCGCGAAAGGCGTGGACCGTGATGCAGGCAAGGAGGAGTTCTACCGGACCGGCAAGCCGGTGATGGCGCTGCGCCACAATGATCCGGTGCTCTATTTCATTCAGCGCATGCGCGACGAGGCCCACCGTTTCGCGATCGGCACGCATCGGGCGAAGCGCGCGAAATCGGTCGGGGCCACACCGCTCGATGACGTGCCGGGGGTCGGGGCGGCGCGCAAGCGTGCTCTGCTGGCGCACTTCGGTTCTGCCAAAGCGGTCGCGCGCGCCAATCTGCATGATCTAAAGGCTGTGGAAGGGGTTTCAGGGGCATTGGCCGACACGATCTATGCCTATTTTCACGAAAAGGGGTGAGTTACTCGAGCGAATTTCGGCGTGGCGGATCTCGGATTGAGTTAAAAGGAAAAATGAAGCGGAAAGCCCCCGCGATTTTGGTTGAGTTGTGCAAGGCGCACGGGGGTTCGTGCTTTTACGTGATCTGTGTGCGGTGTAGTGTGCCCCTATGAAATGGAACCTGCCGAATATCCTGACTGTGATGCGTTTGCTGGCTGCCCCATGTGTGGCGGTTATGTTTTTGTATTTCACGCGCCCTTATGCGGACTGGTTTGCACTTTTGCTTTTCGTCTCGGCCGCTGTGACCGACTGGATCGACGGTTATCTGGCGCGCGCGTGGAAGCAGGAAACCAAGCTTGGCGCGATGCTGGACCCGATTGCCGACAAGGCGATGGTGGTGATCGCCCTGATGGTGATCATAGGGTTTTCAAGCTGGTCGCCCTGGCTCGTTCTGCCCGCGACGGTAATCTTGTTTCGGGAGGTTTTCGTGTCTGGTCTGCGAGAGTTCTTGGGTGACACGGCGGGCACCTTGAAGGTCACGAAGCTGGCAAAGTGGAAAACGGCCCTGCAAATGACGGCGATCGCGGTCCTGTTCAGCCAGGGCGTGTTCGAGCATTATCTGGGGATGAGCATTTATGGAATGGACGATGCCATGGTGCAAGCGATCTTGAATGGTATCGAGCAGGATCTGCTGGGCCTGGGCTGGAAAGCACTGGCGATGGAATGGTCTGGGCGGATCGGCTTGTGGCTTTTGTGGCTGGCGGCAGCACTCACGGCTGTTACCGGCTGGGATTACCTTATGAAAGCAATGCCGTATCTGAAGGAGGGGCGCTGATGGATGTCTTGTATTTCGCTTGGGTGCGCGAGCGTATCGGGTTGCCGCGCGAGAAAGTCGAGACGGAGGCCGTGACGGTCCGGGATCTGGTGACGGAACTGCGCGCGCGCGAGGAGCGTTATGCTGCGGCATTCGAAGATATCTCCGCGCTGCGCGTGGCGCTTGATCAGGAATTGGCGGAGTTCGACGCCCCGCTTGCAGGCGTGCGCGAGGTCGCATTTTTTCCGCCGATGACGGGCGGGTAGGATGAGGATCAGCGTTCAGGAGGCACCGTTTGATCTGGGGCAGGAAAGTGCGGCATTTGCTGCCGGCCACCGCGATATGGGCGCTGTTGTTACGTTTACGGGCATTGTGCGGGACCTGCCGGAAGATCCGATGGAAGCGATGGAAATCGAGCACTATCCGGGGATGACGCAAAAGGCGATTTCCCAGATCGCCGAAGAGGCCCTTGCCCGTTTCTCTCTGGGCGACGTACTGGTGATCCATCGCTACGGCCGTCTGGTCCCTGGTGAGATGATCATGATGGTGGCCACAGCCGCGCGGCATCGCAGCCATGCATTCGAGGCGGCGAGTTTCCTTATGGATTATCTCAAATCCCGGGCGCCCTTCTGGAAACGTGAAATTTCACGTAGTGGTGTGGAATGGGTCGCGGCGACGGACGCGGATGAGGACGCGCTCGCACGCTGGACACCGAGGGCCCCTTGATCCAGATCAAAGTGACTTCGGTCCTTTGCGCGCTACCCTTTTAGACAGCAATTAAATGGAGGACAGGATATGATTACGTCTATCGTTGTAGGTATCGATGGGTCTGACGCTGCCGAGCGGGGCTTGCGGATGGCCTGTGGCATCGCCAAGCAGTTCGGTGCCGCACTCCAGATCATTCACACTCCACGAGATGAAACGGTTGTATATGCCGCAGAGGCGATATCGGGCTTTTACGTCGGCGTGAACGCGGCGCATCAGGAGTTGCTCCGTGAAGCTGCTGAAAAACTGGTCGAGAGAGCCCGAGAAGTTGCAGCCGAAGAGGGGCTCGATAAGTTTGAGGCGCATATCGGGCACGGCGATCCGGCGCGCGATGTTCTGGACCGCGCGGACGCCGCATCAGCCGATCTGATCGTGACGGGGCGGCGCGGGCTCGGAGATCTTGGGGCGCTGGTGCTGGGCAGCACGTCGCATCAGATCAGCAAAGACGCAAAATGCGCCTGTATGACCGTTCCGTGATCCGCAAAAATCAGCTTGCGTGCTGGCTCTCGATATAAGCACGCATTTCTTCGGCCTCGTGTCGCGCATCGCGCAGGCCATCCATTGCAGCGCGCAATTCTGCTTCGGTTTGAGACAGTTGGTTCGTCAGTTCCGCCTCGCGCTGCTGCAGATAGGTGATTGCCTGGTCGCGCGTTTCTTCCGCTTCGTGCAATTCTTGGCTCATGCGGTCAAGCTGTGCAACGTCGTCGGAAGCGACGCGGGTAAAGCGGTGGAGCAGCCAGTTCGCAAACCAGCCCATGCAGAAAGCGACGAAAAGAATGATGGCGGTCGCGAGGACAAATTCAAATCTGCTCATTCTGTAGTGCTTTCTTCGGTCGGGGCGTCGTCGGCTGTATTGCCGTTTTCAGCTTGATCTTCCAGCGTTGTTTCGTCCGTTACAACATCTTCCTGAGCTCGGATGAGCCGAAATTCGATCCGCCGGTTCGCCTCACGCCCTGCTTCGGTTCCGTTATCGGCAACGGGGTTTTCTTCGCCGTAACCTGCCGCTTTGAATGAGCTGGTCAGGACCCGGCGCGCGCGCAATTCGTTCAAAACCGATTCCGCTCTGCTCTGGCTCAGGGCGAGGTTCATCTCCTCGCGCCCCTGGCTATCGGTATGGCCCTGAATCTCTAGCTGTAAATCGCCGCAGCGTTTCAGAACGGTGGCGATCTCGTCCATCGTGCCAAGCGCGGAGGCGTCGATCGTTGCAGAACCGGGCTCGAAATTAATCTTGCCTCCTGCGACAATCGCTCCAATTTCAGCTTCACATTCATCCGGGGTCGGTAATCCCAGTACGGGATCGAGCCGCTCTTGGTAGGTGACGTTGACGTCGAAGGATGCCCCTTCACCGAGCTTACCGGCAAGCAGGGCTGCAATCTCTGTCGAAGCATCGGGATTGCCGGTGTTGCCGGAGAGCACGACACTCTGAGGTGTGACTGTTACGATACCGTTTTCGAGTTGGCCCAATCCTTCTAGCCCGGCGAGGACGCGGGTCGCCCAATCCGAGGGAAGATCATCGACGACACGGGTCGCCGTAAGCACCCTGCTGGAGCCAAAACGCGCTTTTGCAAAGCTTGTGGTCAATTCGCGCAATGCGCTGTCGTTGACGCGACCGCGCAACTGAACCTGCCCCTGGGGGCTCAGGGTGGCCGTGAATTCGGGCGGACCTGCATCGGGGTCCTGCGCGCGCGGCAGCTTGGCTTCCAATGCAAAGACCTGAGGCAGAGCGTTTTCCAGCTCGCCGACCACTCTGTCGAATTCCGCCTGGCTGCTGTCAGGCGGGGCGAGCAGGGTGATATCGGCGTCCGCAATCGTGAAAGATCCGCCGCCAAGCTTCGATAGCGCGGAGATCGACGCGGTTACGGCATCGGCCCACCGCGGCGTCGGCACACCAAGGCCCACGGTACAGCGCGGATTGACCGCCCCGGCCGCTTTCGCAGCACTGATGATCCGCTCGGAGGCTTCCTCCGTATCGGCGGAGCAGGCGTCGAAGCTTGCGCCATCCGCAGTGATCTGGAACCGCGTCGTGAACGGAGTGATGACTGGGCGCGGGGCTGCAATATCCAGGACCAGTGCGATCTGATCCGGGACCATCCGGCGCAGGCTTTGCTCGAGCCGTAATTTTTCGGGGGCGCTGTCTGTGATGGCTCTGATGGCGACTCTGTCAGCCTCTACAGATACTTTCGCCCGCGGCAGGCTGCTCATGGCGGAGAGTGCGAATTCAAGCGTGCTTTCCCATCCATCGGGGGCGGGATAGTCTGCGGTTTCCAGCAGGTCGGTAACGCCGGTAGACCCGGCGAGGCTGTTGAAGCGTGCAATGACATAGTCGCGGTCGGTGCTGGCGGGAATCAGTCCAATCACTGATAGGCCGCTGTCGTTTCGCAGGATTTCGACGGAGAATTTCGGCGCCGCTAGCGCTTCGAGGGCGGCGACATTCATATCGTCGATCACCCGCGCGGCATCCACGATGGAACCTGCCGTGGTAAGCGCCGAAAACCGGACCGCTTCTGTCGGAGCCACGCCAGACAGACTGACCTGAAGTCCGTTCGCTTCAACCTCCGCCCAAGTCATGCCTTTCGCGTCCAGTGCGTCACGCACTCCGATCTCCGACGAATCCTCAATGATGCTGACCGAGAAATTGGCCGCCACAAGGGACACTACGGCGGCCGCGGCAAACGTCAGGAGGATCGTGAGCAGGGAAGAGAGGCGCATAGGCACTTTCGGGATAGATCAAATAATAAGCATGGTCATACGATGCTGGTGCCTGTGGTGCAATCACAGGAGCAATGCGATTGCGAAAAACAGCAGCGGGATCATGCCGGTGTCCCGGTTGACCCTAAATAATTGCAACATTTTTTTGGTATCGTGGATGTCGAGCCCGCGCAGCTGCCAAGCCATGTGCCAGCCCATCGCCCATGGCCCGCCGATCGCGATGGCAAGGGCCAGAACCGGCGCATTGGGCAGGCAGGCATAGACCACGGCGATGCCCATAAGCCCAACAGTCGCCATCAAGAATCGCCTGAGCCATTGTCCGGTGTTTTCGCCAAAGAGGCGGGCGGTGGATTTCACCCCGATCAGGGCGTCATCTTCGGTGTCTTGATGGGCATAGATGGTGTCATAGAACAGCGTCCAGGCGATGCCGGCGAGATAAAGCACGACCGCTGGCGCGTCGAGGCGGCCTGTATGCGCGGTCCAGGCCAGCAGCGCTCCCCAGTTGAACGCGAGGCCGAGGAATACTTGCGGCCACCATGTGAAACGCTTTGCGAAAGGATAGATCGCGACGGGCAGCAACGCGAGCACGCCAAGGCGGATCGCTGCGGCATTGAACGTGAGCAGAATAGCGAAGGACACGAGTGCCTGGATGATCATCCAGACTGCAGCCCCTTTGACGCTGACCTGACCGGAGGGGATAGGCCGTGAACGGGTGCGAGCCACTTGGCCGTCGATGTCGCGGTCGGAGATGTCGTTCCAAGTACAGCCTGCACCGCGCATCAGGAATGCTCCAATGGCGCAGCCGGTGAAAATCCAAAGATCATGCCAGGAGGCCTGCCCGTCGTAGAGCATGGCCAGCGACAGTCCCCACCAGCAGGGGATGAGGAGCAGCCATGTGCCGATGGGCCTGTCCGCACGGCTTAGTCGCAGATAGGGGCGCGTCGGACCAGGCGCATAGGTATCGACCCAATTGCGCGTATAGGCGTCGGCTACGCTTCCATCATCTTGGGGCTCTGGCGGTGGGGCGTTGTCTTGCATATATCCATCCCATGGACGCGAAAATCAGACTTTATGTAGAGCACCCATTGGGTGAGGGGCAAACAGTTCCTTTGGACCGGGCACAGGCGCATTACCTCTTCGGGGTAATGCGGCAAGCAGTCGGCGCGCAGGTGTTGCTGTTCAACGGTGAGGACGGCGAGTGGCGCGCGCAGGTGGCCGAGGCGGGCAAACGCGGTGGCGTGTTGACCTGCATGGAGCAGACCAAGCCGTTGCAGATGCCGCCGGATCTATGGCTGTGCTTTGCCCCGATCAAAAAGGCGCGCACAGATTTCATTGTGGAGAAGGCCGCCGAGATGGGCGCTGCCCGCATCGTGCCGGTGCAGACCGAGTTTACCAATTCGGGCAGGATCCAGAGGGACCGCCTGCAGGCCCATGCAGTGGAGGCCGCCGAGCAATGTGGCGGGACCTTCGTGCCGGAGGTGGCAGAGCTTGCGCGCTTCGACAAGCTTCTGGGCGCTTGGGATCCCGCACGTCGGATCATGTTTTGCGACGAAGCGCTGGCGAGTGCGGAGGTGCCGCCGTTGCCCGCGCAGGCAGGGCCGTGGGCGATATTCATCGGACCAGAGGGCGGATTTTCTGAGCGCGAGCGGGCGAAGCTGCGCGCAATGGACGCAGCGGTTTCCGTCTCGCTTGGGCCGCGCATTCTGCGCGCCGACACGGCCGCGGTGGCCGCGATGACACTGTGGCAGCAGGTATTGGGAGACTGGTGATGACTTTTTTCAGACCGGAGGCAAAGGCCGTGCTCTGGCGCTGGCGCGAAGTGCTGGTGGCGGTAGGTGTGGCACTGCTGGGGCTGTGGTGGATCATCGGGCCGGGGCAACTGCTGGCGCTGCCGGGTTGGGCATTGGTGGTCATCGGAGGCGCGCTGTGCCTTGTAGGGGTCCAGCGCGCGCGGTTTCGCGGCACAGGCGATGGCGCGGGTGCGGTGCAGATCGATGAAGGCCAGATCGCCTATTTCGGCCCGCTTACGGGCGGTGTGGTCGCTCTGCATGCACTTGAGCGTCTGAGCCTCGATGCCTCGCAAAAGCCTGCGCATTGGAAGTTGGATGCGCCGGGGCAGGACCCGGTGATGATTCCAATCAACGCCGCCGGATCCGATGCACTTTTTGACGCCTTTGCCCGGCTTCCGGGCCTGCGGACCGAGCGGATGCTGGCGGAGATGAAGGCGCAACACGGCCACGCAGTTGTGATTTGGGAGCGCACCCCCTTGCGTCCCGCCCACGCCCTGCTGCATTGACGGCACAGAGAATCTCCGCAAGGCTGCGGACGCAACAGCAAGCGGAGTTCAAGCCATGTCTATCCCTCAATCCGGCGGCGGGCCGATCGAACATTTTGATCAACTTACCCAATACCTTGCCGACGGGTGTAAACCCAAGGAAGACTGGCGTATTGGCACCGAACACGAGAAGTTCGGATATTGCAAAGACAGCCTTTTGCCACTGCCCTACGAGGGGGAGCGATCGATCCGGGTGATGCTCGAAGGGCTGCGGGACCGCCACAATTGGGCGCCTGTGCTGGAGGGCGACAAGCTTATCGGGCTGGAGAAAGATGGGGCCAATGTCTCGCTTGAGCCGGGCGGGCAACTCGAATTGTCGGGCGCGCCCGTGGAGACGATCCACGAGACATGCGACGAGGTGAACATCCATCTTCGTGAGGTCAAGGACGTGGCCGACGAGATCGGTGTGGGCTTTATCGGGCTGGGCGCCGCGCCGGAATGGACCCATGACCAGATGGATCTGATGCCCAAAGGCCGCTACAAATTGATGAATGACTACATGACGAAGGTCGGCACCATGGGCCGCGTCATGATGCGCCGGACCTGTACGGTTCAGGTGAACTTGGATTTCGGGTCCGAGGCCGACATGATTCAGAAAATGCGCGTGGCCTTGGCGCTACAGCCGCTGGCAACTGCCCTTTTCGCCAACTCGCCGTTTTTTGAGGGCAAGCTGAACGGCCATAAGTCGTGGCGCAGTCGCGTGTGGCGCGATCTGGATGCGGCACGCACGGGGATGGTACCGTTCGTGTTCGACGAGGGTTTCGGCTTCGAGGCATGGGTCAACTATGCGCTCGATGTGCCAATGTATTTCGTCTACCGCGATGGAAAATACATCGATGCGCTCGGCCTGTCGTTCCGTGATTTCATGAAGGGCAAACTTTCCGCGCTGCCCGGTGAGACGCCGACGCTGAGCGATTGGGCGGATCATCTGACCACGGCCTTCCCCGAAGCGCGGATGAAGAAATACATTGAGATGCGTGGTGCCGATGGTGGCCCGTGGCGGCGCCTTTGCGCGCTGCCTGCCTTCTGGGTCGGGTTGATGTACGATCAGAACGCGCTGGACGGTGCTTGGGATCTGGTGAAAGGCTGGGATGCTCAAACGCGTGAGGAGCTGCGGGTCGCGGCATCTGTCGATGGACTTCAGGCGAACGCTGGCGGGGTCAATATGCTTGATCTGGCGCGCGAAGTCGTTGCGCTGTCGGAAGCCGGGCTCAAAGCACGCGCACGCAGCGGTGTGGGCGGGCTGGTCCCCGACGAGACGCATTTCCTCAATGCTTTGAAGGAAAGCGTTGAGACAGGGAAAACCCCTGCCGACGAACTTCTCGATTGCTACCACGGCGAATGGAGCGGCGATATCAGCCGCATCTACGCCGAATATTCCTATTAAGTCAGGCGGAGGGCGCTGATTTAAGCACCTGCCTGCGATAGTAATCGGCCATTTCCGCTTTTCGCGCGGCTTGGGTTTCGGCGCAGGGCCTTTTGTCCTTGTCGAAGAGCAGGGCGTAGCCCTGCATTGCGCGTTTATGCGCATCCGCCTGAAGGGGTTTGCCAGGCAGGTTGGTTTTAGGCTGAACAGCGGGTGCCTTGCGCACCGTTGTCGTCTTCTTGCTGGGCAGCATGTGCAGAACCATGAGCGCCAGCGCGCCCAGCGGGACGACATAGATCAGCGCCCAAAAGCCGGAGAAACCGGCATCGTGCAGGCGGCGGACCGTCAGGCTGATCATTGGCGGGATCAGGGCGATTGAAACATATATACTTTTGAAATCGAATACGCTCAGCGTGGCCAGCGCATCCTGGCCTTGCCTCTCGATGGCCGAGATGATCATCGCTGCATCGATAAATCCGCAAATGAGGCAGGCAAGGACGTAGAGCAGGAAATACCACCAGTATTCGCTCCGGCTGGCGCGGCCGGAGTAGCTAAAGGTTTTGACCAATGCGGTGCTGATTGCGGTTACCGGTCCCATGTCATTCCCATCTTCTTGTTCAAACATAAGTGTGGCCCCGGGACATGGCGCAAAAAGGGGCGAATTGCGGCAAGTCTGGGGCCAACGGGAAAATCGCCAAAACGCGGTGGCATCTGCCAGCTTTGAGGCATTCCCGTTTTTCTTTTGGTGACCGGGAGCTAAAATTCGCGCATCCAGCGTCGCTAGTTGACCCGACTAAGGGTAACGCGGAACAGTCCCGATGCGATCGTGATGCGGTCGAGCGATTGGCCGCCACCGACCGTGTCATAGCTGACCTCGATGGTCGCCGAAGAAATGCCCAACGGTGACAGATGGCCTGGCCCTGCTACCACTTTGTAGCTGACAGGGCATACGAGCGTGTCGCCGCTTTGGCTGCCTGCGCCAACCGCGAGCGTGACGACGCGGCGCCCGTCATACATCCGCATCGACGCGGGGCAGCCGCTGGCGTTGACCATCGCACCGATGACGCGCACAGGATCCACCACCCCGTCCGGCACGCGGGACACATCGGACAATTCGGTGATCTCGTCCGCAGGCGTGATCGCGACCTGCATCGCGCGCCCGTTCTCGATATCCACTGTGACCACCCGTTGTTTTCGCGATGATCTGCTCTCGCCGGTAAAGCGGCCCGTAGGTGTGCCGGTGCTCGTGCCTGTGAAGGTTCCGTTGAACACTCCAAGTGGCGTGCTGTCGAGGGTGGAGAGCAGAGTGGCGCCGCGCCCCTGTTCGACATAGCGCATCTCGCCCAGTACTTTGCCCCCCAGTGCGACGGAGAATGTTTGTGCGCTCACCGGCGTCGCCAGCAGGACACAACACAGGAATATCGCTCGTTTCACGCAATGTGCTCCGGCCGGTATCCAAAGACGAACGCGACTACTTTTTCGTGCGGCATTTCGCAGGGAGCCAGTTGCTCTCCGCGCGACAGATCATAGAAATTGAGGCTGATGTAGTCGGACCCGTCCAACGCTTCGGCCACCAGTTTGACCGAACGGCCCCCGTTGAAATCGCTGCGAGTGGCGGTGTAGGTCGTGCCGCCCGCATGCCCTCGCGTGGTGCCTTGGGGAATTGCGCGCAGTGCGTTCGCAAATCCTGCCGGCGCCGGGGCCCTCACGTCTTTTGGCCTATCTTGGGCTCCGTGCCCGCGCGGATTCGGCTGATGTTGGCGCGGTGGCGCCACATGACGATCACAGTCAGCGCTACGCACAGGACATAGCCGCCGCCATATCCCATTACCATCACTAGAATACTCGAGGCAGCAGCAGCCACCAGACCGCCCATCGATGACATGCGTGACAAACCTGCCCCGACAATCCACGCGAGGCAGGCTGCAAGCCCCACGGGCCATGCGAGCGCAAGCAAGATCCCAAGAAAAGTTGAGATCCCTTTACCACCGGAGAATTTGAGCCAGACCGGATAGCAATGTCCTATCATCGCAGCCAAAGCAGCGAGTTGCGCGGCATCCTCAGCAGTGATCGCGCGCGCAAGTAACAATGCTGCGGCCCCCTTGGCTGCATCAAGGATTAGAGTGGCGGCAGCGGCAGGCTTGGACCCAGTGCGCAGCACGTTCGTAGCCCCTATGTTCCCTGATCCGATCTCACGTAGATTGCCGAGGCCCATAACACGCGCCACGATCACCCCAAAGGGCACCGAGCCGAGCAGATAACCCAGCAGCGCCCATAGCATGAGCAAAGGCAGTGCGGTTTCGATCAATGGCATACGTGGATCCCTTCAGACATCGTAGACACGGGTGCCCGAGACATATGTTGCGAGCACCTTACCCTGCATCCGCATCCCGTCAAACGGCGTGTTGCGCGATTTGGAGCGCAGGGTGGCCCTGTCCATCACGAAGGGGGCGTGGGCGTCGAACAGCACCAGATCTGCGGGCGCACCCGGCTGCATCCGGCCACAGGGAAGGCCGAGCCGCCGCGCTGGATTAAACGACATCGCGCGCCAGAGCTGGGGCAGGGTGATCATGTCGGCGTGCCAGAGGCGCAGGGCGGCCGGCAAAAGCGTCTCCAGCCCCACTGCGCCTGAGGCAGCCTCCTCGAACGGCAGGCGCTTGCTTTCCTCGTCCTGCGGCGTGTGCATGGAGCAGACAATATCGATCAGGCCGGAGGCGACGGCATCGACCATCGCCAGACGGTCCTCCTCGTCACGCAGCGGCGGTTTGAGCTTGAAAAACGTACGGTAGTTGGCGACATCCAGCGCGTTCAGCGTCAGATGGTGGATCCCTATGCCTGCGGTGATATCGAGCCCGTTGCGTTTTGCCCGCTCTAGCGGGGGCAGGGCGCGGGCGGTGGTGATCTGATCAGCGTGATATTTCGCGCCCGTCATTTCAATGAGGGCGATGTCACGGTCTAGGCCCATTCGCTCCGCCATCGGCGAGACGGCGGGCAGGCCGCGCAGCGACGCGAATTTGCCAGAGGTGACGGCGGCGCCTTTGCTCAGGATCGGCTCTTGCGGATGAGCGATCACGAGCGCACCTAGACCGCGCGCGTAGGTGAGCGCGCGCGAGAAAACCCGTGTATCACTCACCACATGGTCGCAATCGGTAAAGGCCACGGCACCGGCATCCATCAAGAAACCGATCTCGGTCATCTCGCGGCCTGCGCGCTCTTTGGTCAGTGCCGCCATCGGCAAAACATGCACCGGTGACGCCTCGTTGGCGCGGCGGGTGACGAATTCGAGAGTTTCGGGGCTATCGATGGCGGGGGTCGTATCGGGGCGCGTGATCATCGTGGTGACACCGCCCTTGGCCGCCGCCAGCCCGGCGGAGCGATAGCTTTCCTTGTGTCGCTCGCCCGGTTCGCAAACCTTTACGCCAAGATCAACAATCCCCGGCGCCAGATACTTACCGCCGCAATCGATGATATTCCCTTTTGGATTGGCAATGCCGCCGGGGGTGACAGCCGTAATCCGGTCGCCCTCAATAGTGACTGACCCCGCCTTTTCGGTCCCGTTCTCGGGATCGATCAGGATTGCATTGATAAAGTGGTGCAGCATGGCGGCTCTTTCTCGATCTTCTGCATCAGGTGGAACACTTTTCCCGCATCGTCAATCCGAACGCTTCGAAGCTGCGTGTCTATGGGCTCAGCCGGTTGCGGGCCGCAAGGATATGTGTGGCTATATCCTGCGGATCGCGAACATAAGATAGACGCAGACGCAGACCGTCTTTCAAAAATACAACAACAGACCAGCCAAACCTTGATCTGACATCGATAATATCAGCCAGCGGAATCCGCGCCTCGCCGTCGGTGCCATGGTGGATCAGCGCGTCCGACCGCAGGTGCCAGCGATTTTGGCGCGCGACCCTCCAGCGGGCGGGATCCTCAAACCCGATATTGTAGGCCAGCATCAGGACGGGCCCGACATAGAACACCTGCCAAATGCCTGTCGTGATGCCGATGCCCCAGCCCGCAAGCGCGATTGTGATGATGGACACCAACCCCACAACCGCGCAGCGCCGTGCAAAAACCGGCAGTGCGGGCGTCCAGGCGGCGAGCGCGTCGCTCATCCGGCCATCCAGACCATGCCGCCCGCCACGGCGAAGGCGATCAACAGAGCGATCATAGCGATACGGCCTGACATCTTCGGATCAGGTTTTGGTTCTTTCATCGTAGACTCCACCATACGAGGGCAAGGATCACGGCGGCGATCGCCGCGGTGAGGACACTGCCTGCGCGCGAACGTTCAGGTGCGACTGATTTCGAATGTGTGCCAGAGTACCGCTTTGCCGCTTCAGCTGCAATCGGGACTGCGGCATGGGCGGCCAAAGGCTCGGCGTATGTTCCGATCAGGGTGAGATCACGGTCTGGATGCAGCGTGATGGGGGCGCTGTCGCTGACATGCGAAAACACGAGCAGTACGTAGCCGTCGAGGGCGTCTAGCCGCGCCCGGTCCGCCCTGACAGCATCCTTGTCCACATCGTATCCCTCGCTCAGATATCCCGGCAGGCCAACGCCCGCGAGATCGGAGAGCGCGAAAAGCTCGAAATCATCCTCCATGACATCATGGCCAAGCAGGGCCGACGCAAGCGCCCTTTTTGGCTGTTGCTTAAGCGCGCGGGCCATCGTGGCCATGGGGCGTGAAATTGCAAAGACGCGGATCACGCCATGCTCGGTGCGGGGGATGTCAATCGCGGGCATCGGGGCTTTGCTCCAGATGGGGCAGCAGCGTCTCGGCCGCTTCAATGTACTCGAAGCCGATTTCACTAGCCACATCTGCATCATAGCGCAGGAAGCGCACGCTGGGGGGGACGGTGTCAGCGAGTTTCGGCGCGATCATGGCACTGCGCGGATGTGCTTTCACGCGGGTCTCGTTGCCATGCACCTGAAAGAACAACACGCGCTTGTCCGTCAATGCGTATCGGGTTGCAGCATAGGTCCGCAGGTGCCGTTGGGTGGCGCGCAAGGGAATGAGGACCAACAGCGCAGGAAGCACGAGAAGCCACATATCGCCCTCGGCGCCATAGGTCGTGATGATCAGCCATGCCGCTGCCAGAAGGCCAAGTGCTGCGATCGGGGCGGGGCCGTAGAGCTGTTTGTTACGCCAGTGCAACTTCGGCTTCGGCCGTCCTGCCCACAGCAGTCGCTCGTCTTTCTCGAGAACGTTATCCCAGAAACTTGATGGACTCATGCGCGACTGACTTCAAGGTTGCGGGCCAGCAGGTCCATAGCCGCCATCCGCACTGCCACCCCCATTTCGACCTGATCTTGAATGACGCTGCGGTTGATATCGTCGGCCAGCGTGCCGTCTATCTCTACGCCGCGATTCATCGGGCCGGGGTGCATCACGATCGCGTCTGGTTTCGCGTGGGATAACTTCTCCGCATCAAGGCCATAACGGTGGTAATACTCCCGTTCGCTGGGGATAAAGCTGCCATCCATGCGCTCTTTCTGCAAGCGGAGCATCATGACGACATCCACATTTTTTAGCCCCTCTTCCATATTCTCGAACACTTCAACGCCAAAATCTGCGATACCTGAGGGCATGAGCGTTGGCGGGCCGATCAGACGGATGCGGTTTTCCATCTTGCCCAGCAGCATGATGTTGGAACGGGCCACGCGGCTGTGGGCGATATCGCCGCAGATCGCGATCGAGAGCCGGTGCAGGCGCCCTTTGGCGCGGCGTATCGTGAGCGCGTCCAGCAGCGCTTGTGTGGGATGCTCGTGGCGTCCGTCGCCTGCATTGAGAACGGCGCAATTCACCTTCTGCGCCAGCAGATCCACCGCTCCCGATTGTGGATGGCGCACCACCAACAGATCGGGATGCATCGCATTGAGCGTCATCGCCGTATCTATCAGCGTCTCGCCTTTTTTGATGCTGCTGGCCTGCATGGCCATGTTCATCACATCCGCGCCGAGCCGTTTTCCCGCAATCTCGAAGCTGGCCTGCGTCCGGGTGGAATTCTCGAAAAACATGTTGATTTGCGTGAGGCCCTTGAGCGCTGACCCGTGCTTGTCGGGCATCCGGTTTTGCTCGGCGTAGCGATCGGCCAGATCCAAAAGCGTCGTAATCTCGCGCGGGTGCAGCGGCTCGATGCCAAGGAGATGTCGGTGGGGGAAACTCATGGCGGGACCTTGCACTGTTTGGCACCTTATAATCAGCGTGACCCTGCTGGGCAAGAAGGGCGCATTGGGGCATTTCGATCCCGCCGGAGCGGGCGTAGAGTGGCGCAATGGAATCACTTGATTTTCAAACAGCGCGGGCACTTCTTGACTGGCAGATCGAGCTGGGCGCAGATGAATGCATCGGCGATGTGCCTGTCGACTGCTACGCTCTGCCGGACGTTCCGCACTGGAAAGCGAAGCCCGAGACGAAGCCCCATCTAACCAAGGGGCCGGTCAAGCTTGCCGAGCGGGATGCTGTGGCAGAAGCGCAGGAAGCCGCGCAAGCCGCTGGTACGTTGGAGGAATTGCAGAGTGCCATGATTGCCTTCGATCTCTGCGATCTCAAACTTGGCGCGCGCAACTTGGTGTTTTCGGATGGTATCGCCGGTGCGCCCGTCATGATTATCGGTGAGGCGCCGGGCCGCGAGGAGGACCGAACAGGCAAGCCTTTCGTGGGCGCCGCAGGTCAGCTCCTCGACAGGATGTTCGCCGCGATCGGTATGGGGCGTGATATCGCGGAAGCGCCGATCTACATCACCAACACCTTGCCGTGGCGCCCGCCGCATAATCGCGATCCCAAGCCCGAAGAAATCGCGATGATGAAGCCCTTTCTGCTGCGCCATATCCAGCTCGCCGATCCGAAAATTCTGGTTATCATGGGCAACTGGGCCTGTCAGGCGCTGCTTGCCAAACGAGGGATCACGCGTTTGCGCGGGCAGTGGCTCGAGGCTGTGGATAAACCAGCGCTGCCGATGTGCCATCCTGCCTACCTGTTGCGAAATCCCGCTGCCAAACGTGAGGCTTGGGCGGATCTGTTGATGTTGAAAGAGGCTGTGAACAAGTGATTGACCCTGTCGTTCTGCTGGCCTTCGTGCCCGCTGCACTGGCGCTCAACATCACGCCGGGCCCCGACATGATGCTGTGCCTTGCTCAAGGTATGCGATCGGGTAGCAAATCCGCCTGGGCCGCCAGCGCGGGGGTAAGTGCCGGAGCCTTTGTGCACGTTACCATTGCCGGGCTCGGTCTCGGGGCGGTCGTTGCTGCATTTCCCTGGGCGTTCGAGGCGATCCGTTGGGTCGGGGTGGCCTATCTGGTGTATCTCGCGGTGCAGGCGTTTCGCAGCAGCCGTGTAAAAGCCCGCGGAGAAGGCATGCGGCCAATGCGTGCGTTTCGCGCAGGATTTCTCACCAATCTGAGCAATATCAAAGTGATATGGTTTGTTCTTGCGTTTATTCCGCAGTTTGTCGTGCCTGAGGCAGGCCCCGTTTTCCTGCAGTTTCTCACATTTGGCGCGATGATATCAGCGGGCGGGTTTTTTGTGAACGGGTTGGTGGGAGCCTATGCGGGTACACTTGGTGCAAAGCTTGTGACATCTTCCAAGCTGCTGGGCTATATCACTGGCAGTATTTACGCGGCATTGGCCGCGCGGCTGGCAGTGATGGAGTAACCCATGAGCAGAATTGACGAGACCAAGGATTTTATCGCTGTGCGTATAGCGGTGCTCACCGTTTCCGACACACGCAGCATGAATGAGGACCGGTCTGGCGATGTGTTGGTGGCCCGGCTGGAAGCGGCGGGGCACAGGCTGGCAGACCGCAAGATCATCCGCGACGAACGCGCGCAGATCGCCGAGCAACTTCGGGCGTGGTGCGCGGATCCGCAAATTGATGTGGTGATTTCGACCGGGGGCACTGGCCTGACAGGCCGCGATGTCACGGTAGAGGCACATCGCGATATCTACGAGAAAGAAATCGACGCTTTTGGAACGATCTTTACCATCGTGTCGATGCAGAAAATCGGGACAAGCGCCGTTCAATCGCGTGCCACTGCGGGTGTCGCAAACGGCACATATCTATTTGCGCTGCCCGGCAGCCCTGGTGCCTGCAAGGACGCTTGGGATGAAATCTTGCTTAAACAGCTCGATTTCCGGCACAGGCCCTGCAATTTCGTGGAAATTCTGCCGCGGCTGGACGAACACCAACGCCGGAAATGATCTGCGGTGGGGCCTGTCTAAGAAAAAAGTGACGGAAATGTGTGGGACCGACGTATAAGTCGGTATTGGCGCTGTGATGCCGGGCGCTAGGTTTAACGCATGGCAAGTACGGATAATTGATGCGGTTTTTGAGACAAAGTATGATCGGTCTGTTTCTGGCGTCGGTGACGCTCGGGCTGCTTGTATGGGCTGTTCAGCTGGTCGGGAGCGCGGTTCAGACACGCATGGAAGATGAGCCGGCTGCTCCGCCCGCGCGAGAGCGTGTGTTCACAGTAAACGTGGTGCTTGCGGAAACATCGAGCGAAATCCCGGTTCTTGAGAGTTTCGGCGAGATTGCGAGCCGCCGCACACTTGAATTGCGCGCGGCAGAGGCCGGTCGCATTCTGGCCCTCGCCGAAGGCTTTGAGGATGGCGGTGCGGTGCGCGCGGGTGAGACATTGGTGCGGCTGGACCCGGCAGACACGCAATCTGCGGTCTTGCGCGCGCAAAGCGATCTGGATGACGCCCGGGCAGAGGCCCGGGATGCGGCACGTGGATTGGAATTGGCAAGCGACGAGCTTGCTGCTGCACGTGAGCAGGCCGAGCTTCGAGCCCGTGCGGCCGACCGCCAAGTCGATCTTGCAGGCCGCGGGGTAGGCACTGCGGCAGCCACGGAGACGGCCGAGCTTGCCGCATCGGCCGCGCGTCAGGCGGTTCTGGTGCGCAGACAGGCTCTGGCACAGGGCGAGGCCCGCATCGATCAGGCCGCCAGCGCAATTACACGCTTTGAGATCGCTCTTGAGGAAGCGCGCAGAAGGCTGGCGGACACCATCGTCAAGGCTCCGTTCGACGGGACACTCAGCGCGCCCGCAGTTGTCGAGGGAGGGCTGGTGACTGCAAACGAGCGGCTTGCTGACCTAATTGATCCCGAAGATCTGGAGGTCTCGTTTCGCCTGTCTACTGCGCAATACGCCCGGCTTCTGGACGATGCGGGACAGATCATGAAGGCAGAGATCCGCGTCACGCTCGATGTGTCGGGGATCGGGATCGAGGCGCGCGGTCGTATCACCCGCACCGCTGCGGCGGCAGGCGAAGGGCAGACCGGAAGGCTCGTGTTTGCAACGCTCGACAGCACAGCAGGTTTCAGGCCGGGTGATTTTGTGACCGTGCAGGTGCAGGAGCCTGAACTGGACGGTGTGATCCGTCTGCCCGCCTCCGCCGTTGATGCGGCGGGCGGCCTCTTGCTGCTCGGCGCCCAAGACCGGTTGGAGGCTGCGGAGGTCGAAATTCTGCGCGAGCAGGGCGATGATGTGTTGGTGCGCGGCGAAATTGCGGGGCGCGAGGTGGTCCAGTCCCGTTCGCCGTTGCTCGGGGCCGGTATTACGGTCAAGCCGCTGCGCACGGGGGCGGCACCCGAGCTGCCGGAAATGGTGGAGCTGACGGAGGAACGGCGCGCAAAACTCGTAGCGTTCATCGAGGGCAACGAACGCATGCCGGAAGAGGCCAAGGTACGCATGCTCGCGCGTCTGGCAGAGCCACAGGTTCCCGCGCAGATGATCGCACGGCTTGAAAGCCGGATGGGAAGCTAGGGCATGGCGCGCCCAATTCCCAAGACGGCGGGCGGGATCCTGTCCTACTTCACCCGCCATAGAACACTTGCGAACCTGTTACTGGTGCTGATGGTCGTTGCGGGCCTGACGGCGGCGTCCAACATGCGCGCACAGTTTTTCCCCGATGTGATCATCGATAGCGTCACGGTGACAACGGTGTGGCAAGGGGCCGGCGCGGAGGATGTGGACGAGGCGATCAATCAGGTGTTGGGCACCGCGTTGCTGGGGCTCGAAGGGGTCGAGAGTTCGTCCAGCTCCGCGCGTGAAGGGCGCGGCAGTATTTTTCTGGAGTTCGAGCCTGGCTGGGACATGGCGCGTGCCACGGCAGATGTGCAGACCGCTGTAGACGCTATCACAATGCTGCCCGAGGATGCGGAAGAGCCCGAGGTGCGACGCGGCGCGTGGCGCGACCGTGTGACGGATGTTGTCATTACCGGCCCTGTCGCGCCGGAGCAGCTGGGCCGATTTGCCGATGAATTCGTGACGCGGCTTTTCGCGGTCGGTGTGACGCGGACCAGCATCGAGGGGGTCGCGGCGCCTCAAACGCTGGTCGAGGTGCCCTCTGCCAAGCTGGTCGGCTTCGATGTGAGCATGGCAGAGATTGCCGCAGCGATCGCAGGAGAGGTAAACGCTGACCCCGCAGGCGATATCGACGGGGCAAACGCGCGCGTGCGCACGGGCACGGCCAAGCGGACGCCCGCGCAGATTGCCGCGATCGCCCTGCGCTCAAATCCCGATGGCTCCAAATTGCTGATTGGCGATGTGGCGACGGTGCGGGCCATGGGCGTCGACCGTAACATCGGCTTTTTCGTCGGCGATAATCCAGCGATGTCGGTACGCGTGGACCGTTCAGACCGGGGCGATGCGATCGGCATTCAGGAGCAGGTGGAACAGGTCGCTGCCGAATTACAGGCGAGCCTGCCCGCAGGGGTCTCTGTCGAGCTTATTCGTACAAGAGCGGAAGAGATCACCGGACGCCTCGATCTGTTGATCGACAACGCGGTGATGGGATTGGGCCTCGTACTCGCGCTGTTGTTCCTTTTTCTCAATGCGCGCACGGCATTCTGGGTGGCGGCGGGTATCCCCGTGGCCATGGGAGCCGCGATTGCCTTCATGTATCTGGGTGGTTTGACGCTCAACATGATCTCGCTGTTTGGGCTGATCATCACGCTGGGGATCGTTGTCGATGATGCGATCGTGGTGGGAGAGCATGCGGACCACCGCTACCGCCTTGGCGGGATGAGTGCTGCAGAAGCGGCGGAGGGCGCCGCACAGCGCATGGCCATGCCGGTCTTTGCCGCGACGCTGACGACCGTGATCGCGTTCTTTGGACTGGTTGCTGTGGGAGGGCGCTTTGGCGGGCTGATCAGCGATATTCCCTTCACGGTGATCGCCGTTTTGGTCGCCTCGCTCATCGAGTGTTTCCTGATCCTGCCGCACCACATGAAAAACGCGCTGGATGGCGTTGAAAAGCGGTCGAGTTTTTCGGTAGGCAAGCTGATCGTGGGAAGCATCGTCAGCGCAGCGGTGCTAAGCGTATTTTTCTGCGCGACCGTTTTTGGCGTGACGTATCTGTTCCTTTGGCTCACGGGGGCAGATACGACGTTTTCGTATGAGGGATATCTGGCCTTTGCAGGCACATTGCCCTTTGTGATTGCAGCACTTTTGGTCGGGGGCGTGATGGTGCGCCGCCGGTCCTTTGGTCGGGTGGTGCAGATCATCGGACGACACGGGATCGACACTCCCTCGATGGTGGTTAACGGCGGTTTTGTCTGGGCGCGCGAGCGGCTGTTCCGGCCTGTCATGGCGCTGGTGATTAAGGCCCGGTACGCCGTTCTGGCCGGGTTGGTCGTGGTGCTGGCCAGTCAGGTGTCCCTGTTCATCCGCGGTGACGTGCAATGGCGCTTTTTCAACGCGCCGGAGCAGGGCTCCGTCACCGGGAATTTCATCATGGCGGAGGGCGCTAGCCGGGCCGACACGTTGGAGATGCTACGCGAAATGCAGCGTGCGACCAACGCGGTCGCCTCAAGGCTGGAGGCAGAGCATGGTGTGAATCCGCTCGCCTATGTTATGGCGCAGATTGGCGGCAACGGCGGGCGCGGATTGGATGCAGCCGAAAACAAGGACGGCGATTTGCTGGGCGGCATCTCGATCGAGCTGATCGGCGCCGATCTGCGCCCCTATTCCAGCTTTGCCTTTGTCGCGCAGTTGCAGGAGGAGGTCGTCAACCATCCGCTGGCCGAAACGGTGAGTTTTCGGGGTTGGCGGTCCGGTCCTGGCGGCGACGCGCTCGATGTGCAATTCTACGGAGCTGACACGCAAACGCTCAAAGACGCTTCCGAGGCGCTGCAAAAAGCGCTGCTGCAATATCCAGAAGTCAGCGCGTTGCAGGATAATCTGGCCTACGACAAGGAAGAGCTGATCCTCGATCTAACGCCGCAGGGTCTTGCGCTTGGCTTTACCATTGACGATCTGGGGCGTGTTCTGCGCAACCGTTTGGGCGGGATCGAAGCGGCCACCTATCCCGAGGGCGCGCGATCGGCCACGATCCGGGTCGAGCTACCGGAGGGGGAGCTTACTGCCGATTTTCTGGACCGGACGCAGATGCGCACGCCCCAGGGCAGCTATGTGGCGTTGGGTGATATCGTGAGCGTGCAACAGCGCAGCGGCTTCAGCACCGTACGCCGCGAGAACGGGATCAGGCTCATCTCAGTGACTGGTGATATCTCCGAGGACGATGCGGCGCGCGCGACCCAAATCAATACTGCCCTCGCCGAGGAGATCCTGCCTCGCATCGCGTCGGAGCAGCAGGTCGAATACCGCCAAGGCGGGCTGAGCGAGCAGGAGGATGCCTTTCTCAGCGATGCGCTGACCGGGCTGATCCTGTGCCTGACGGGAATCTTTCTCGTGCTGGCATGGGTTTTCGGCAGCTGGACACGGCCGCTGGTTGTCATGGCGATCATCCCTTTCGGGCTGGTGGGGACGATCTACGGGCATCACGTGTGGGATGTGCCACTGAGCATGTTCACCGTCGTAGGGCTGTTGGGCATGACAGGGATCATCATCAACGATTCTATCGTCCTTGTGACGACCATCGACGAATACGCCCAGGATCGCGGACTGATCCCTTCGATCATCGATGGGGCGGCGGACCGCTTGCGGCCCGTGATGCTCACGACGCTGACCACGGTTCTGGGTATGGCGCCGCTTCTGTTCGAGCGCAGCGAGCAGGCCCAATTTCTCAAGCCCACTGTAATTACACTGGTCTACGGCCTCGGCTTTGGGATGGTGCTGGTGCTGCTCGTGGTGCCCGCGCTTTTGGCGGCCCAGCATGATGTGGCGCGCCAGATTGCTGCGATGCGTCGCGGATTGCGTGCGCCTGCGCGCGGCTTGCAGGTGGGGCTGGTGACGCTCTGGGCGCTGGTGCTGGTCTGGGGTGGGGTCACGATCGGTTATGCGGCGGTGCGTGGCGCTCTCTATCCGCTTCTGACACAGCTTCTGCCGTCGCTTGCGCAGATGTCACCGATGGTCGCTGGCTTCGCGCTTTTCGTAGCGGGTGCTGCGGCGGCTGCCTTGAGCGGCTATCTCTGTGGTGCGTGCCTGATGTTGTGGCGCGGAGGGCGGGCTGCGCGCCTTTAACTCGGGTTACACCCATGTAGATCCACCGCGTGCGAAGCGCCGAGAACTGTGAAACGAAGAGCAGAGCGGTCGAGCGCGAAAGCACCGCCGCTGGCTGCAACCATTTCCGCCCGGGCTGTCAGCGTATCGCCACTGCGCACTGTTGCGGCCTCCGAGACCCAGATATCGGGGCGACCGGCCTCTATCACGACATGCTCGGCCCCACCGGCTTCGGGCAGGGTCAGGGTCGCGGTAATGCTCAGGCCGTCCGCTGTCGGGCTGAGTGCGCAGGTCACGCCGCGCGCGCCTGCCTCCTTGGCGGTGTAGGGCTGCTCTGCCAACGCTGCGGCGATCGCGGGGACCGGAACGGTCGCCATGGTGTCGAGTGTGCCCGAAATCATCAGGGTCTGGGGCACGCAAATATCTTTGCACACGCCGATGTCCATCTGGAGATTGATCTCGACGGGCTCGCCCGTCTGCTGTGCGGCTATGGAGAGCGGCAAGGTCACTTCATGTGAATATCCGACCGACCGCATGCCATTCTGGCTAAACACCTGCGGTGCAGGCCAGCTGATCGCCACACCGGCCAGGTTGCGTGAGCCGTTCCACGAGAATTCGGGCGGGATGCCGGCATCGCCCGGCGCGCGCCAGTAGGTTTTCCAGCCCTCCGCCATTGTCAGTCGGATCGCGCTGATGCGGGTTCCATCGGGCTGCTGCCAACCTTCGATCAGCTGCGCAGTGACAGGCACAGGAAACGGGTCGCCAGCGTGTGCGTCGGAAGCGGCGGTGGCAAGCGCTGTGGCGCAAAGGAGTGTTTTCATCATGGCGCCAACCTGGCCTCGTGCGTGGCATTTGCCAAGTCACAAGTCGGTCAGCCATGTTTCGCTGATGGTGCTTGCAGCGCTTTGCCTGGCTGGGCAAACTGCCGGTTTACGCGGACAGGAGGTGATTATGGATCTGACAGGGCAACTTTTGATTGCGATGCCGGGCATGGACGATCCCCGCTTTGCCCGCTCGGTCGTGTTCATCTGCACGCATACGGATGCGGGGGCGATGGGCCTGATGATCAACAAGCTGGTCGGCGATATGACCCTGCGGGAAGTTTTCGAACGTATGGAGATGGAGACCGCGGGGGATTCGGCAATCGCTCCGGTCTTTTTCGGCGGCCCGGTGGGGACTGAGCGGGGATTTGTCCTGCACCGCGATGCAAACCGGCTGCACTCGGATCCGCTGGTGATCCCCGACGGATATGTATTAACCGCGACACAGGACATACTGTCGGATTTGGCAGAGGGACAGGGGCCTGCGCCGTTCTTGTTCACGTTGGGCTATGCCGGGTGGTCACCGGGGCAGCTGGAAAACGAGATTGCGCACAACGGCTGGCTCACGGCCAGGGCGTCGCCTGACTTGGTGTTCGGAACGCCGCATGATGATGTGTGGGACGCGGCACTGCGCAGCATCGGGATCGATCCGATGAGCTTGTCGGGTGCCGCCGGGCGCGCCTAATAGCGTGCTGCGGCGCTACGGCGCAGCCTGTCGTTGATCGCACGGCCCAAACCTTCCATCGGGATCGGCGCCACCGCGATGCCGCCGCCCAGAGCGTCCAATTTGTGCAGGTGCCCGAAAAGATTTGCCGCAGCTTCCGCCAGATCACCGCCGCGTGACAGGGTGAGAGTGCCCTCGACCGCACCGAACCCCAACAGATGCTCGCCCTGTCTTGCCGTAGTCGCGTTCAGGCGCACCGCGCCACGTGGTGCATAGTGAGACGTCATCTGGCCAGGGGCTGTTATAGCACTTCCGGTGTCGGTGCCGGGAGCCTCCCCGATGAGTTGCTCGATCCGCTCGGCTGATATGCCGCCTTCGCGCAGCAAAACGGCGCGGGGACCATCAAAGCCGATGATGGTGCTTTCAAGACCCACATCGCAAGGCCCCCCGTCGAGGACAGCGGCGATGCGCCCGCCCAGCCCCGCATGGACGTGATCCGCGGTCGTCGGGCTGATACGCCCTGACGGATTGGCAGACGGAGCCGCAACAGGCCCGCCAAGCGCCCGCAAGAGCGCTTGTGCGACCGGATGGGCGGGCACGCGGATGCCGACGGTGGTTAGGCCCGCAGTGACCAGCGCAGACAAGCCATGCCCGGCCCGCAGAGGCAGCACCAGTGTCAGCGGTCCGGGCCAGAAGGCTGCCGCAAGCACTTTTGCTTGGGGGGTCCACTCGACATACCGGTCCGCAGCCGTGGCATCGGCCACATGCACGATAAGAGGATTGAAGCTGGGTCGACCTTTTGCCGTGTAAATCGCAGCGACGGCTTCTCCTTGCCGCGCATCGGCGCCCAGACCGTAGACTGTCTCGGTCGGGAAAGCGACAAGGGCCCCGCTTTGTAAAAGTGTTACCGCTTGGGTAATTCCGGCATCGTCTGCACGGAGCCGCTTGGTTCGGGATGTCATCGGCGGCTCCTTTTGCTTTGACGCCGCGTTTTGGTTGCACTTGACGCTGGGTCTGTTCAGTCTGGCGGTGAGCTGGAATGTGAGAGAGACACTTATGACGTATCGCGCCCCTGTTGAAGACTACAATTTCCTGTTTGAACGCGTTGTCGGGTTGGACGCCTTGCGCGCCACGGAGCGTTTTGGAGATGCCACATCCGATGTGACCCGCGCGATTCTCACGGAAGCTGGAAAGTTTTGCGAAGAAGTCATGGCCCCGTTGCAGCGCGCTGGCGACAAACAGCCCGCCTATCTGGAAAACGGCGTGGTCCGGACCTCGCCGGGATTCGTGGAAGGCTACAAGGCGATTTGCGAGGGTGGTTGGGTCGGCATGTCGGCCGATCCCGAGTACGGTGGCATGGGGCTGCCGATGGCGCTCACGGCAGCAGTGGGCGAGATGATGAGTGGCTCATGCCTGTCGCTGCAACTGGCCCCGATGCTGACACAGGGCCAGATCGAGGCGCTGGAGCATCATGCGAGCGATGCGCTCAAGGAAATGTATTTGCCCAAGCTGATCAGCGGCGAATGGACGGGCACGATGAACCTGACCGAGCCGCAGGCGGGTTCGGACGTAGGCGCGCTGAGCACCAAGGCTGCGGACAACGGCGATGGCACGTATGCAATTACCGGGCAGAAGATCTATATCACCTGGGGCGACCATGATTTCGGCGGGAACGTCTGCCATCTGGTGCTGGCCCGGCTTGAAGGCGCGCCCGCAGGCGTCAAAGGGATCAGCCTGTTTCTGGTGCCAAAACTGCTGCCCGACGAAGATGGAAACCCCGGCGCGCGCAATGGTCTGAGCGTGGTGAGCCTTGAGCACAAGATGGGCCTGCACGGTTCTCCGACCTGCGTGATGCAATACGATGGTGCCACGGGCTGGCTCGTGGGCGCGCCGCAGGGCGGGATCGACGCGATGTTTACGATGATGAATAACGCGCGTCTGGGTGTGGGCGGGCAGGGGATCGGCGTGGCCGATGCCTCCTACCAGCACGCGCTGGCCTATGCGCAGGACCGTAAGCAGGGCAAGACTGCCGTGCCCACTCCTAAGGACTCAATCTTGGGCCACGCGGATGTGCGCCGTATGCTGACCACGATGAAGGCAGATGTGTTCGCCGCCCGCGCGATCGCGGTGTCCAATGCCGTTGCGATCGATATGGCCCGCGCCACCGGCGACAAGGCGTGGAAAGCGCGCGCTGCACTGCTGACGCCGATCACCAAAGCCTTCGGTACCGATACGGGAATCGCGGTGGCCGATATGGGCCTGCAAGTGCACGGCGGCATGGGATTCGTGGAAGAGACGGGCGCCGCGCAATTCTGCCGAGATGTTCGCGTGACGGCGATTTATGAGGGCACCAACGGGATTCAGGCGATGGACCTTGTTGCGCGCAAGATGATGGACGGCGGCGAGGCGGCGATGGCCCTGCTCGACGAGATCGCGGAGGATGTTGAGAAGGCCAAGGAGGTATTCCCGCGCCTTGCGAGCGATGTCTGGGAAGCCACGGAAAGTATGCGGGAGGCCACGGAATGGCTCGTCTCCCAGACCGACCTGCAAAACCGGTTTGCAGGGGCCGTACCGTATCTGCATGCCTTCGCCCGGATCTTGGGGGCGCATCTGCATCTCAAGGCCGCCGTAGCCGAGCGGGGTGGCGCGCGCGAGAAGCTGGCGCGGTTCTATATCCAGCGGATGCTGCCGGAGCACGCGGCCTTGCTGGCCCACGCGCAGGCGGGGGCCGAGGATCTCTATGCGCTGACGGCCGAAGAACTGGCGGTCTCGTAATGGGAGAGCGCCCCGCGCCGGAGGGCTTGCGCTACCCTTGGGAGACGCCGCCCAGCGGGGCGGAAGCGATCGAGGTCGCACCCGGCGTGCTCTGGATGCGCCTGCCGCTGCCGATGAAACTCGACCATGTCAACGTCTACGCGCTCGACGAGGGCGACAGCTGGACAGTGATCGATACGGGGTTTGCGTCCAAAAAGTCCAAGGCGATCTGGGGTGAGCTGATGGCCGGGCCGATGGGCGGAAAGCCGGTGTCGCGCGTGGTCGTCACGCATCATCATCCCGATCACATCGGGCTTGCAGGCTGGTTCCAGTCCGAGCACGGGGCGGAATTGGTCACCACCCGAACTGCTTGGCTGACCGCGCGGATGCTGACGCTGGACGTGCAGGAAAAACCGAATGACGAGACGCTGGCCTTCTTCCGTTCGGCCGGTATGGCGCCGGAGATCTATGACAAGCGCGCTACCGACCGGCCGTTTAACTTCGCCGATATCGTGGCCCCTTTGCCCTTGGGCTACCAGCGGATCAAGCAGGATGACACGATACGTATGGGCGGCCGGACATGGGACATTCATATGGGCAATGGCCATGCACCGGAGCATGCCACATTCTGGAGCCGTGACGACAATCTGGTGATCGCGGGCGATCAGATCCTGCCCTCCATCAGTCCGAATGTGGGCGTCTACGCGACCGAACCCATGGCGGACCCCATCGGCGAATGGCTGGAGGCCTGCGAGCGGCTGGCGCTGCTGGGGCGCACGGATCATCTGGTGCTTGGGGGCCATAAGGTTCCGTTTACGGGCCTGCCCAAACGGATGCGAATGCTCATCGACAATCACCACGGCGCGCTCAAGCGCCTGCTTGCCTTTATCGACTCGCCCAAAACTGCCGGGGAGGTTTTCCCGCCGCTGTTCAAAAGAGCGATAGGCGAGGGGGAATACGGACTCGCGCTCGTTGAAGCCTTCGCCCATTTGAGCCACCTTCATCAGGAGGGCCTCGCCACGCGGGTGCAGCGCGATGACGGCGCATGGCTCTACCAGTCGAAAGGGTGAAAAGATCGACGACCGGATCCAAACCGCCGCCGAAGCAGCCAAGGACGATGCCCTGCCCCGGATGCACGAGGTCCATAGCGATTCGGACGCCAGAAGCACCAAAGACCAACCCCTGCCCAAATGCATCGCAGAAAAGCCCGTTGCAAAAAAGTCGCCCGCCCAATGGGCCTACGAGCGCACGGTCCTTTATCTCAAGAAGTTCGAAGAGGGGCTGGATGACGGCCACGAGATCGCAATGGGATTTGCCGGCACGGATGCCGGCGTGCTCAAGATCGAGGGCATGGGCTATTTCGATCCCGACATCGTAACCTTCTACGGCGCCGACGCGGAGGGCGGCAAAATGCAACTGGTCCAGCACGTGAGCCAGCTCAGCGTGGTGTTCCGTGCTCTGCCCAAAAAGGTGGAGACAGCCGCGCCCAACCGCATCGGCTTCAAGCTGTTGCAGGATCTGGAACAGGGCGATGCGTAACTGCGGCGTCTTGTACATATCGGCCGAAACTGGCGTGACAGCCGTAAGAAAATACCGTAACCCCTGCCCAACACATAGCCAATCTCGCTGAAAGGGACATTGAAATGGCCGAACATGAACATGGCTCGATGAATACAGACACCCAGCAAAAGACGTTTGACGGCTTTATGACTTTCGTGACGAGGGCTGTTATCGTAATCATCGGTATCTTTCTTTTCATGGCCGTTTTCGCCCGCTGATCTGAAATTTCAAAAAATGTTCAAACCCTTTCTTGCGCTGATCTTGTCTGTGGCAATGCTTGCGGGCTGCGCCGAAAAGGGTAAGGAATCGCCGCCCGAAGCGATTGCGGCGGCGGTCTACCTGCACAACGGTCCGCCCAGGTTGACGCTTTTCACGATGGTCAACAACCGGTCCGGCTCGGGCGCGCACACGGCGCTGCTCGTTCAGGGGACGCAATCGGTTATGTTCGATCCCGCAGGCTCGTTCGAGCATCCGCGGGTGCCTGAGCGGGGCGATGTCCTTTATGGCATGTCACCGGGTTGGGTGGCCTCCTATAAGTCCGCGCATGCACGCGACACTTTTCACGTGGTCAGTCAGGAATTTGTCGTGACCCCGGCTCAGGCCGCCCGCGCGATGCAGCTGGTCGAAGCCAGAGGCGCGGTTCCGGGTGCGCAATGTGCTCTCGCGACCTCCGCAATCCTGCGTCAAATTCCGGGGTTCGAGACGGTCGAACAGGGATATTATCCCCTTCGCCTGATGGAGCAGCTTGAGCAGATGCCAGGTGTGAAAACCTCGAGGTATTACGAAGATGATGCCGGCAATGTTCAGGACGGCATCAAAGCGTTAGCCCAATAGATACAATAGCCCGTAGAGTGTGAGCGCACCGCTCAGCACTGCCATCAGAACATTTTTCGTAACAAGACCCACGCCAAGCGTCACTACAGCTGCGGTGGCCCGGGGTATGTCAAAGACACCATCTGTCGCCACGGGCCAGACGACCTGTGGCGCGACCAGTGCGGGCAAGATCGCGACGGCGGTATAGCGCAGATGCCGCAACAGCCAATCGGGCATGGCGCGGCTGCCCACCAGACCCGTAAAGACAAAGCGCAAGCCAAAGCTGCCGATGCCAAGCACGATGATTACGGTCCACAGTGTGCTTGTCTCAATCATACCTTTGCCCCTCTGCGCTCGAGCCACAACTCGGTCTGCGCCCCGGCTATCATACCTGCGAGGCCCGCGATGATCAGGCCCAGTGAATAGGGTACACCTGCCGTAAGCATGCTGACCAGCACAGCCACAAGCGCTGCGGCCACATGTGCGGCGGTGCGGAACATTGGCGCGATCATTGCGAGAAATGCAATTGGAATGGCGAAATCGAGCGCCCAGCTTTCGGGTACGCGGGTGCCGACCACCGCACCTATGAATGTGAACGCATACCACAGCGGCACGATCGGGGTGACGGCGCCCAGGAAATAAGCCACGCGAGCGGGAACGGACATATCCGGCTCACGCTCAAATTTGGAGATACCCACCACATAGGATTGATCGACCGTAACATAGGCACACAGCGCACGCTGCCAGAGCGGAGCCGCGCCGATATAGGGCGTGAGCGAGGCCGAATACATCGCCATACGCAAATTCACCGCCAGCGCGGAAATGAGCACAATCGCGGTTGGCGCGTTCTCTTGCATAAGCTGGAGCGCCGTAAACTGTGCTGCGCCCGCGATGACCACGATGGAAAAGGCCATCGTCTCCACCACGTTCAACCCGGCCTCGGTCGCGATAACGCCAAACAGGGTTGCGAAAGGAATAATCAGCAGGATGAACGGGCTGCTGTCGATAATCCCCTCCCTGTAGGGAGATTTGCGGGTGGTGGAGGTCATGCGATGCCCTTAGATTGCCTGCAGTGCGTAGCGCTTTACCGGGGAGTATGCAATTGGCTGAACTCGAAGATCTGTCCGACTATCTGATCGCGCCAGACCCTGCGGCACGCCGCCTGACGCGCAGTGTCACGGGGCTGGACCACGACGGGCTCTCCCAGCAGATCAAAGTCGTCGAGGAGCGCCCGCTGACGATCTATCTCAACGGTCAGGAAATCGTAACCGCGATGACCATCGGGGATTATCCAGAATACCTCGCGCTGGGCTTTCTGCGCAATCAGGGAATGCTGCGGATCAGTGACGAGATTACCGGGGTGGACTACGACGAAGAACTCGAAGTTGTCGTGGTGCGCACGGCGCGCAAGACCGATTACGAGGACAAGATGCGCCGCAAAACCCGCACGAGCGGTTGCGCGGTGGGTACAGTCTTTGGCGACATGATGGAGGGGCTAGAGGGCACCGTTTTACCGCCGACGCCCGTGCGCACCTCATGGCTCTATAGCCTCTCTTCCAAGATCAACCGCACGCCCAGCCTTTACCTAACGGCGGGAGCGATCCACGGCACCGTCCTGTGCTGCGCGGACCGTCCGCTCGTCTATATGGAGGATGTAGGCCGCCATAACGCAGTCGACAAGATCGCTGGCTGGATGCTCTCCGAAGGGGTGCAGGCGGACGACAAAATCCTCTACACCACCGGACGCCTGACATCCGAGATGGTCATAAAGACCGCGCTGATGGGTATCCCCGTGCTCGCCTCGCGTTCCGGCTTTACCGCCTGGGGTGTCGAGATTGCCCAGCAGGTCGGGCTCACGCTGATCGGGCGGATGAAGGGGCGGCGCTTCATGTGTCTGGCGGGCGAGGAGCGGCTGTTGCGTGATGCCGACCCCGCCGCAATCGCCGAGGAGCCGCGCCGCAGCGGCCGGAAGGGCGCAGAATGAGTGCTGTAAGGCAGCGGCTCGAAGCCACCCCGATGGTGGCAGAAAACAGTGCAGCGATGGTTCTGGCCTTCTCGGGCATTGCGCGCGCGCTGCCGCGACGGGCCTTTCCGCGGCAACTGGATGCAGATGATGCATTGTCTGTGATGCAGAACTGGCTGGAGGTGGGGTCATGAAGCAGCCATTTGGCGTGATCCTGGCCGGGGGGCAGGCCACCCGCATGGGGGGTGGTGACAAGGGTATGCGGATGCTGGGTGCGGAGAGCCTTCTGGCGCGCGTCGCGTCGCGGCTGGCGCCGCAGGTGGCAGCGTTGGCGCTCAACGCGAACGGCGATCCCGCACGGTTTGCAGCGTCGGGCCTGCCTGTTATCCCCGACACCGTTGCAGGGTTTGCAGGTCCGCTGGCAGGGGTGCTTGCGGGCTTGGATTGGGCCGCAGCGCAGGGCGCTGACACGATCGTCACAGCCGCCGCCGATACGCCGTTTTTCCCCTGCGATCTGGTGCCGCAGCTGTTGCTTGCCTCCGAGGGGATGGCTCATCCACTCGTACTCGCCGCAACGCCCCATCCGGATCGGGGCAGGATCCGCCACCCGACCTTCGGCCTTTGGCCTGTCGCGTTGCGCGACGATCTGCGCGAAGCGCTGGAAGGTGGTTTGCGCAAGGTTGTCCTTTGGACACAGGCGCATGGGGGCCGCGAGGCACTTTTCCCCGACGAGGATGCCTTTTTCAACGTCAACACGCCCGAAGATCTGGCCCGTGCGGAGACGATGATATGAGGGTTTTCGGAATCGTCGGCTGGAAGAACGCCGGCAAAACCGGCCTGATGGAGCGTCTTGTGACCGAGATCACGGCCCGCGGATTTTCCGTGTCGACGGTCAAGCACGCGCATCACAGCTTTGACGTTGACCACCCCGGCAAGGACAGCTTCCGCCACCGCGAAGCAGGTGCTTCGCAAGTCCTGCTGGCCTCGCGCAACCGCATCGCCTTAATGCATGAATTGCGCGGCGCGCCGGAGCCGACGCTGGAGGTGCTGCTGGCCCAGCTCGCCCCCGTCGATCTGGTGCTGGTGGAGGGATACAAGCGCGACGGCCACGCCAAGGTGGAGGCGCATCGTGCCGTGACCGGCAATCCGCTGATCGCGTCGGATGATCCGACGGTGCGTGCTGTCGCAAGTGATACGCCAATCGGGCTTGATCGGCCCGTGTTCGGCCTCGATGATACCGCCGCCATCGCTGATTTTATTCTGCGCGAGGTTGGGCTGTGAGAGCGTTTGACACGGTTCTTGTCGCGGACTGGTCTGCCGGGAAGAAGGCAGGCCCCACCCCACGAAAGGATGCCATCTGGCTGGGTGTCACGCGCGACGGGCAGAGCGAGGAGCCGCGCTATTTCCGCACTCGGATGGAGGCCGAGCAGTGGATTGCGCAGCTGATCGAGCGGGAGAGAGGCGCGGGCCGCCGTCTGTTGTGTACCTTCGATTTCCCTTTTGGATACCCTCGGGGTTTTGCGCGTCATGTCACCGGATCGGACGATCCGTTCCTACTGTGGGACTGGTTCGAGGCTCGGATCACCGATGCCCCCGACGGCACCAACAACCGCTATGAGATTGCGGAGCGGCTCAACGGGATGTTTCCCGGTGCCGGGCCGTTCTGGGGCAAGCCGAGCGAGGACAAATGGCCCGGTCTGCCCTATCGCAAAGCGGGCATCACTTTCGAGGCCGTTGCAGAGAAGCGGACGTGCGACACGCTGAGCAAGGCGTCCTCATCCTGTTTTCAGATGGCGTTTCCCCCGACGGTCGGCGGGCAGACGATGATGGGTTTGCCCACATTGAACCGCTTGCGCCGCTTATCTGGGGTCAAGGTCTGGCCATTCGAGCATTGCGACGAGGCTCCGGTCGTGCTGGCCGAAATCTGGCCGGGGCTGATTGAGGCATCCGTCAAGGAAGCGGTTGCGCGTGAGGGCGCCGGGAGTATCCGCGACCGTGAACAGGTGCGGCTTTTGGCGGACGCGCTGGCGCGGCTGCCGATCGAGATGCTCGCGGCTCACATGGCTGATGTGCCGGAGGCCGCGCGGGAAGAGGCCTGGATACTTGGTGCGGGTCTCTCGGAGGAGCTGAACGCCGTGATCCTTGGCCCGGCGCCCTTGCGAAACGATTGTTTTGCCCTGCCGCAGGGCGTTCACTGGACGCCCGTAGACGAGACGCTGGCGCTGCTGCGGGATCGGCTGACCGTCGCGGTCGGCGTGGAGCAAGTCTCCCTTGGGCAGGCCCGTGGTCGTATCGCTGCTGCGCCGGTGCTTGCCTCAAGAGCCAATCCGCCGCTGCCGAACACGGCTGTCGACGGATACGGTTTTGCCGGAGGGCGCGATGCCGGTACGCACCGCCTGCCCTTGGCGCAGGGGCGGGCGGCGGCAGGGGACGCACCTTCGCGTGTGGCGCAGGGAGAGGCGCTGCGTGTGCTTACGGGCGCCGCTCTACCGCAGGGGGTCGATACGGTTATTCTGCAAGAAGATGTTCAGATAGTGGACGGAGAGATCGTCTTTCGCGGGCCGCTCAGGCAGGGCGCGAACACCCGTAGGGCCGGAGAAGACGTGGTGGCGGGTGAGTGCGTTCTGGCTGCCGGGCGCGTGATTACTGCTGCTGATCTTGCGCTTCTGGCGGCCACGGGAACAGCGCAGGTCGCTGTGCGTGCGCGCCTGCGTGTCGGCGTTCTGTCGACGGGAGACGAGCTGGTGGAGGCGGGCGCGCCAGCTCTCGATGGCCAGATCTATGACGCCAATCGTCCGATGCTTCTGGCGCTGCTGGCGCAGCTGGGGCATGAGGCGATCGACCTCGGGCGCGCGCCGGACGACCGGGCTACCTTGCGCGCGAAGCTGGATGCGGCGGCGGTGCGGGTCGACGCCATCCTGACCAGCGGTGGCGCCTCTGCGGGCGACGAAGATCATGTATCGGCTTTGCTGGAGGAAGCAGGTGCGCTGGCGCTGTGGCGCATTGCGATCAAGCCGGGGCGGCCACTTGCGCTGGGGCTTTGGTGCGGGGTACCGGTTTTTGGCCTGCCGGGCAATCCGGTAGCGGCACTGGTTTGTTCGCTAGTCTTTGCGCGGCCTGCTCTGGCCCAGCTTGCGGGGGCCGATTGGGACATGCCGCAGGGCTTTGACGTGCCTGCCGCGTTCTCAAAGCGTAAGAAGGCAGGCCGCCGCGAATACCTGCGTGCGCGGATTCGGGATGGACGGGCGGACGTGTTCCGTTCGGAAGGGTCCGGGCGAATCAGCGGGCTGAGCTGGGCCGAGGGGCTGGTTGAGCTGCCGGAAGATGGCCGCGAGATTTCGCCCGGTGATCCTGTGCGCTATATCCCTTTTCATGCGTTTGGACTCTAGGAGTACGAGATTGATAAAATCCCTTGGTTGTATGATGCTCCTGGCCGGCACGGTACAGGCGGCAGACTGTACTGGCGCATCTTTGCGCTTCGTGGAAAGCGCGCCGCGCGACCGCTTCGAGCTGACAGTGGGCCAGCGAGCGCTGCGGGCCGTGACCGTTGATTTGCGCGGATCTGCGGGGCGGCTTATTTTTGATACGGCCGGTGGTGGTACCGGTGTCGAGGTGTTTCAGCCCTTGCGCGATGAGGGGGGACCGACGCGGGCAGCGTAGACGATGGCGCAGACGTAATGCGCGTCGTGCTGCGCGATGCACGGCCCGGCGGGCGTGCGGCGTTCTCCATCGACGTGGACGACAGGCTCACCGCATCAGACCTGGGCCAGATCCGCGTTACGGGTGGCGAGATGGAAGGGGCCCTGGCCCTCTTCGAGGCAGTAGATGGACAGATCGTCACCGCCGTCTTCAACGCCGATAACCGTGCGCAGGTTTGCCCCTAGCGGCGCGTTGCCCTAGTCGAAGGTTCCTGCAACGCGACCAAGCAGCATAAAGGCGCGCGCGGTGCGTGTGTCGGCCATGGACGAAATTTCGCTGTCGGTTGCGACGTTCTCAAACTCCGCAAACAGTTTGTCGAAACGGCGCAAAAAGTGGTGCGCGGCATCCCGGAAAATCGGATCCTGCTTCATACGCCCAGCAGTCAAGGCCAGTGAGGAGCGATCTCTGATTCCGCCAAGCGCTGCCACGGGGCGCCCGCGCGCACCCTGTGCAAACGTGCGCCACACCTCGGGCCGCGCGCGGTCCGGGTTGAGATCATCCATGTAGATGCCGTCCTGGCTGAGCAGTGTCAGGACATCCTGCGAGGCCTGAATAAGCTGCGCTGAATTGCGGTCTTTCATGGCACGGCGTAGAGCGGCAAAGCCTGCCTCGTCCTCGGCCGTTTCCGGAAAATTGAGAGCGCGGATCAGATCGTCCAGTTCTACGGGGGGGGCCGTGTCGGCGCTTTGGGTACCGAGGGCGAGGGTAGGCTGATCCTCCGCCATGGGAGCCGCCGCTGGTTTGGTGGCGCGGGGGGCATCTTCCCGGCGGGTCGAAAACGTGGCAAGGGCCGTTTCGGTCTTGCGCGTGGCGGCAGCGATCTCGTCGAGGCGCCGGCTCACAGAGGGTTCCGATTTGTGGCTGCCACTTTGCTGCTGAGCGATATAGGCTTGACGGATCGCGTCGATCGCGGCCTGCAAACGCTGGCTTTCCTCGCGCATCACACGGCTGGCGCGCGCGGCGGTCGCGGCGACCCAGATCATTGCGACGGGCATGAAAACTGCGAGCATGGTCATGAGAAACCGCAAGCCGCCTTGCCCCTCTGGCGCGGCGGGCTGTGGAATTATCACGAAAAACACAAAACAGCCGAGCAGCCATACGATGGACAGGCCAATCGCGACGATCTCGATGCCGGTGATCATTTCGGACTGGGTCTTGTCGTAGATGCCTAGCGGCGTAGGACGGGACGCGCCTGATTTTTGCCCGCCTTGCTTGCCTGCGCCCGGCTTTGATCCACCGCGGCGCAGGGCTCCAGCGCCAGAGCTTGCTTCGGATGGGGCGGAGGAGGATCGAGTGTCAGACATGATGGCGTCTCCGGCCTGCGTACCGGCTCAGCCCTGCGCCTGATATGCCGCAGCGCTCAGGCATAAACGATTTTGAGAACCTCATAGGATTTGTCTCCCCCCGGCGTGCGCACTTCGACACTGTCGCCTTCGTCCTTACCGATCAGCGCTCGCGCGATCGGCGACTTTATGTTGAGCATGCCCTGCTCGATGTTGGCCTCGTACTCGCCGACAATCTGATAGGTTTTTTCCTCATCGGTGTCCTCGTCCACGAGGGTCACTCTAGCACCGAATTTGATCGTGCCCGACAGTTTTGCGGGATCGATCACATCGGCGAGCGAAATCACACCTTCAAGCTCTTTGACTCGCCCCTCGATGAACGACTGTTTCTCCTTGGCAGAGTGGTATTCTGCATTCTCGGACAGATCGCCATGCTCGCGGGCCTCAGCGATCGCCTTTATGATCGCAGGGCGCTCGACGGTTTTGAGGTGCTTAAGCTCGGCTTCAAGTGCCGTGTGACCGGCGCGGGTCATCGGGATTTTTTCCATGGCGTTCAGGGTCCGTAATACTAAGGCGCGCCCCGAAATAGGTTCGGGGCGCGCGATTGCGTTGCCATTTACCTGACCCAAGTTGGTGGCCAAATGCAAGCGGATAAGGGACCACCCTTGGCGCTGTTTTGCCGAAAGCTTTGGGCTGAACGGGGGGTGCCTGCGGCTCTGTCATGCGCCGTTTCGGACCTCCGCTGGCGCAGTTTTGCGGCAAAAAAGCTTGCCTGCGACGATTTTAACGTATCGTCGTGATTGCAATGATGCGTGTCAGTCGCTACCTCATTTCAAACCGATTTTCACGGATATGGAGCACGAGTGATGGCCGAGATTGAACGCGAAGCGATGGAATATGACGTAGTTATCGTCGGTGCCGGGCCTGCCGGCCTCTCCGCTGCGATCCGGCTCAAGCAACTCGACGCCGAGTGCAGCGTTGTTGTTCTGGAGAAGGGCTCCGAAGTTGGCGCGCATATTCTGTCAGGGGCCGTGCTTGATCCTGTCGGCCTCGATGCGCTGATCCCCGACTGGAAGGAAAAGAACGCTCCGTTGAATGTTCCTGTTACGGAAGACCATTTCTACATGCTGGGCGAGCAGGGCGAGGTGCGCATTCCCAATTTCCCGATGCCGCCGCTGATGAACAACCACGGCAATTACATCGTGTCGATGGGCAACGTCTGCCGCTGGATGGCAGAGCAGGCGGAAGAATTGGGTGTCGAAGTGTTTCCGGGAATGGCTTGCTCCGAGATCGTCTACGGCGAGAACGGCGAGGTCAAAGGTGTGGTTGCGGGCGAAATGGGCCTTGGCGCGGACGGCAAGCCCGGTCCAAGCTACGAGCCCGGCATGGAGTTGCACGGGAAATACGTGTTCCTCGGCGAGGGTGTGCGCGGGAGCCTCTCCAAGCAGGTGATCGCGAAATACGATTTGGCCAAGGGCAAAGAGCCGCAGAAATACGGCCTTGGTATGAAGGAAATCTGGGAGATCGATCCTGCCAAGCACAAAGAGGGCTCGGTCACGCATACAATGGGCTGGCCTTTGGGAAAGAAAGCTGGCGGCGGATCGTTCATCTATCACCTCGAGAACAATCAGGTGTATGTCGGGTTTGTCGTCCATCTGGGCTATAAAAACCCTCATGTTTTCCCCTACATGGAGTTCCAGAACTTCAAGCATCACCCGATGGTGGAAGAGCTTCTGAAAGGCGGCAAACGCGTGGCCTATGGCGCGCGCGCGATTACCGAGGGCGGCTACCAGTCGATGCCCAAGATGGTGGCTCCCGGCGTGGCGCTGCTGGGCTGCTCTGTGGGCATGGTCAACGTGCCGCGCATCAAGGGCAATCACAATGCCATGCTGTCAGGCAAGGCCGCTGCCGAAGCCGCCCATGAGGCAATCAAGGCGGGCCGCGCGGGTGATGAGCTGCCCGATTACGAGACCGAGGTGCGCAAAGGCGCAATCGGAAAAGATCTGTACAAGGTCCGCAACGTCAAGCCGCTTTGGTCGAAGTACGGGCTCTCTGCCTCGCTCGCCATCGGCGGCTTCGATATGTGGTGCAACACGTTGTTCAATTTCTCGCTGCTGGGCACGATGCACCACGGTAAATCAGATGCCGACGCAACAGAACCTGCGGCAAATCACAAAGAAATCGACTACCGCAAACCCGATGGCAAGCTAAGCTTTGACCGACTGACCAATGTGGCCTTCTCGTTCACGAATCACGAAGAAAGCCAGCCTGCGCATCTGACGCTGAAAGATGCGAGCGTGCCGGTCGAAGTGAACCTTGCCAAATACGCCGGGCCCTCGGCACGGTATTGCCCGGCTGCCGTGTACGAATTTGTTGAGGAAGCGGGCAAGGACACCCGCTTTGTGATCAACTTCCAAAATTGCGTGCACTGCAAGACCTGCGACATCAAGGATCCGAGCCAAAACATCGTCTGGACTACGCCTCAGGGCGGCGACGGACCCAATTACCCCAACATGTGACCATCGCATCGCGTGCTGAAAATTCAAATGCTGCCCTTAAATTTGGGCAGCATTTTTCGTTTTGCTATCTTTTTAACATGCGGATGCGCGCGGGACTGCCACCGGGCCCTGATCCCATTGCACGACCACTCAAACCTGATAGCCTTTACTAAAATAAGAGAGGTCGGAGACCATGAGAAATTTCAAGACAACTGTCAGCGCAATCGCACTTGGGCTCGCAGTTTTCGCTACCGCTCCTGTGCCGGTTTCAGCAGAATCTCTCGCCGGATCTTATCTGGCCGGGCGCAGTGCTGCGAGCGACTATGATTTCGAGGCAGCAGCGAAGTATTATAGTCTTGCTCTCGCGCGCGCTCCTGAAAACGTCGAGGTGATGGAGAGTGCCATTCTGGCTTATCTGGCGCTGGGCGATATCGCGCGGGCCGTACCGCTCAGCACTACGATCCTCGAGTCAGGATACCGCTCACAGGCGGCGCGGATGGCGCAAACGGCCGGATTGGTTGATGCAGGCGAGTATACGGCGCTTGCGGAGCTCGAGATCGTGGTCGACGGGATAAGCCAGTGGGTCGACGGGCTCGTCAGAGCCTGGGCGTTGATCGGCGCCGATGATGTGGACGGCGCAATGGCGCAGTTCGATGTCGTCGCCGCCGATGCTGGCATGGCCGGTGTCGCAAAGTTTCACAAGGCGCTCGCGCTGGCGACGCTCGGGCAGTACGAGGACGCCGAGGCGATGTTTTCCGAGGTCGCTCCGAGCGGCTCTCTGGGCTCCCGGCGCGCCGTTCTGGCCCATGTCGAGATCCTGTCCCAATTGGGGCGCAATGCCGATGCGGTCCAGATCATCTCCACGACTTTCAATGGCGCCACCGATCCTGAACTCGATATTGTAATCGAGCGCCTGAACGCAGGCGAAAAGCTGCCTTTCAGCCATGCCCCGACAGCGCGTGCAGGGCTTGCAGAGGTTTTCTACACGTTCGCGGCTTTGCTGCGCGCGGAGCAGGCGAATGATTACTATACGCTGCTCTATGCACGCCTTGCGCGACATTTGCGGCCGGATCACGTGGATGCGCTGCTGCTGAGTGCCGCGCTGCTGGAGGATCTGGGGCAATACCAGCTCGCGATCCAGGAGTATCGCTCTGTCGATGTGTCTGATCCCGCTTTTCATGTAGCAGAACTGGGCCGCGCGGCCGCGATGCGGCGGCTGGACAAGCCAGAGCAGGCCATCGAAGTGCTCGAGCAACTGACCCGCAGCCACGGCGATATGGCCGTCGTCCATTCCACACTCGGCGATGTGCTGCGCGCGCAGTATCAGGATAAGGCCGCCATCGCCGCCTATACCAAAGCGCTGGATCTTACCGGTGACGGTGACACCCGCGCGTGGTTTTTGCACTTTTCCCGTGGGATCGCCTTTTCGCAAGACGGCGATAGCGTCGCTGCGGAAGAAGATTTCCGTGCCGCTCTAGCGATCAACCCCGAGCAGCCGCAGGTGCTCAACTATCTCGGATACTCGTTGGTCGAGGAGCAGAGAAAACTTGATGAGGCCCTCGATATGATCGAGCGTGCCGTGGCGGCCAGCCCGGACAGCGGCTACATCGTGGATAGTCTCGGTTGGGTCTATTATCGTCTCGGCCGCTATGAGGAAGCGACGGTTCAGATGGAGCGGGCGGTCGAGCTTGAAGCGGTCGATCCGGTGGTGAACGATCATCTGGGCGATGTGTATTGGGCCGTAGGGCGTAAGCGTGAAGCACAGTTCCAGTGGAAACGCGCTTTGTCGTTCATTGAATTCGCCACCGCAGAAACCGAAGCGGACCCCGAGCGGATCCGACGCAAGCTTGAAATTGGTCTCGATGCGGTGCTCGCAGAAGAAGGTGCAGCCCCTCTCAAGGTCGCCAATGGAAACTGAGGGGTTTGCCCCGGCCAAAATCAATCTGACGCTTCACGTGACCGGTCAACGCGGTGATGGGTACCATTTACTCGACAGTCTCGTGGTGTTTGCAGATATCGGAGACAACCTTTCGTTTGTCCGGGAGGAGCGCATGCAGATTACGGTGACGGGGGCTTTCGCGCAGGGGGTTCCCACCGATCGTCGTAATCTGGTGTGGCAGGCGGCAGAGCTTGCCGGATGGACTGGTCATATCAGGCTCGAGAAAAATCTGCCGCACGGCGCCGGGATTGGCGGCGGCTCGTCGGATGCGGCGGCTGTATTGCGCGCTTTCGGTGGCGCCGCGCGAGCCGCTGAATTGGGTGCGGATGTGCCCGTATGTCTGACGACCGTGCCCCAGCGGATGCGCGGGATTGGTGATCTGCTGGACCCGATCAGCGCTCTGCCGCCCCTTGAGGTTGTGCTGGTGAACCCGCGCGTGAACGTGCCGACCGGTCCGGTTTTTGCTGCATTGGAAACCAAGCAGAATCCGGCGATGCCTGCTGACCTGCCCACCTTCTACGATGCCCGCATGTTCGGTGACTGGCTGCATGCTCAGCGCAACGATCTGGAGCGGCCTGCGCGCAAGATCGCACCGCAGATAGAGGATGCCCTGTCGGCGCTTGACGATGCAATGCTAGCGCGGATGTCAGGATCTGGCGCTACCTGTTTCGGGCTCTACTCCGAAGGGGCGGGCAAAGCTGCTGTGCGCATTTCGCAGGCGCATCCAGAGTGGTGGGTGGCCTCGGGCAGGCTGCTTAGTTGATCCGCTCGACCACGTAATCGGCCAGATCGACCAGCATCTCCTTGATCTCATGCGCGGGCAGGGGCGCGAGTGCCGCTTTGGCCTTCTCGCTCCACATCAGCGCATCGGCCTTCGTGGCCTCCAGCGTGCCATGTTGCCGCATGAGGGTGAGAGCGTGATCCAGATCACCCTCTTCCTGCTTGCCGCGCTCGATGGTGCGGACCCAGAAGGCGCGCTCTTGCGCATCGGCGCGGGCCACGGCCTTGATCACCGGCAGGGTCAGCTTGCGCTCGCGGAAATCATCACCGATGTTTTTGCCAGTCGCGCCACTGCCTTGATAATCAAGCAGATCATCAACAATCTGGAAAGCGATCCCCAGCGCATCGCCGTAATCGAAGAGCGCGCGAACGTGATCTTCGGGGGCATCGGCGATCACCCCGCCTACTTCGGTCGCCGCAGAGAAGAGGGCGGCGGTCTTCCCGCGCACGACCTGGAAATACACAGCCTCGTCGGTGGCGAGGTTTTGCGCGGCGGTGAGCTGGAGAACTTCGCCTTCCGCAATCGTCGCGGCGGCGTTGGACAGGATCCTCATCACCCGCATTGAGCCTGGCTCGGTCATCAGCTGGAAGCTGCGGGCGAACAGGTAATCCCCGACCAGTACCGAGGATTGGTTGTCCCACAAAAGATTAGCCGTAGGCCGACCGCGCCGCTGGGCGCTCTCGTCGACCACGTCGTCATGCAGCAGCGTGGCCGTATGAATAAACTCGACCGTGGTGGCTAGATGGACGTGATACGGGCCGTCGTAGCCGCACAGGCGGGCCGCTGCCAGCGTCAGCATGGGGCGCAACCGCTTGCCGCCAGCCTCTACCAGATGCGCGGTGACTTCGGGAATGCGCGGCGCGTGCTCCGACGACATCCGCTCGCGGATCATCAGGCTCACGGCATCCATGTCATCCTTGAGGATGGCAGCAAGACGGTCATGGGGTTTCCGGCTCATTAGGGTGCTCACTTTTCGCGCATCCCACCGCTCGACAAAAGCGTGGGGGGCATATTACATCACGGACATGAAAGAACTTTTGCGCAGCTCCGATCCCACGATCATCGCCTTTGCCACAGCTCTGTTGCAGGGCGAGGATATAGACTGCTTCTCGGTGGACGTAAATATGAGCATCCTCGAAGGTGGCATAGGGATTTTCCCGCGCCGCCTCATGGTCCGGTCGGACGATCTGGATGCCGCGCGGCTTGTGATGCGCGATAACGAGATCGATCTGGGATTTTGAGTGAGAGCGATCTGACGCAGGATGCCTTTCTCGGGGGGCTGTTGCACTTGTGGCAGCCGCGCAGCGGATACCGTGCGGGCGTCGATCCGGTGCTTCTTGCAGCCAGTATACCAGCGGTTTCAGGGCAATCTGTGCTCGAATTAGGCTGTGGTGTTGGGGCCGCAGTGCTGTGTCTTGGCGCGCGGGTGGCGGGGTTGGCGCTCACCGGCGTGGAACGCGAGCAGACCTACGCCGCGCTGGCCGAACGCAATGGCGGGGGAACACTGGATGTGGTGCATGCCGATATCGCGGCTTTGCCTCTGACGTTACGGCAGCGTCAATTTGACCATGTCCTGATCAATCCACCCTACTGGCACCGCGGAGCGTCGATTGCGGCGAGGGATGCCATGCGCGAGGCGGCGTTGGGCGAGCAGACACCGCTGGCGCTCTGGGTCGCGACCGGCGCCAAGCGGCTGGCACCTAGGGGCCTGCTCCACGTCATCCACCGTGCGGAGCGATTACCTGACCTTATTGCAGCGCTTCCCGCAGATATGGGCAGCATCGAAATACTGCCGATTGCCGCGCGGCAAGGGCGAGCGGCCGAGCGGGTGATCCTTCGGGCGCGGAAATCAGGACGGGCGGACTTTCGTCTGCATGCGCCGCTTATTCTGCACCGAGGCGAGGGCCATTTGGATGGTGATCAATATACAGATTCCGTACGCTCCGTGCTCCGCAGCGGGGCGGCGCTTTCTTTTTAGGCTGCTCACCGCTGTCGTTAGGCAATTATTTACCACCCCATGTGTTATGCTGCAGAGCGGCGTGACTTCGAATTCTGATCGTGGTTCACTGAGTTTACGCTTTTAACAACCGGAGGAAGTATGTCCCTTAATGCACATCTTGAGACGTTGAAAAAGAAACATAGTGATATGAGCGACGCAATCGAGGCAGCCCAGCGTTCGCCCGGCATCGACGATTTGCGCGTGGCCGACATGAAGAAACAAAAAATGCGATTGAAAGAAGCGATTACCCGACTTTCAGTCTGACTATTTCCGATAAAAGCTGGCGCGCGCTGCAATCAGCGCGCCGCCGGTGATCATGAGTGACGCCCATAGCAACGTATTGTCGGGCACAGCCATTCCCGCAATGACCAAGGCCAGCGTGGAAAGCAACGGTGCCGCATAGGCGCTTGTGCCCAAAAGCTGGATGTCGCCGTACTTGCATCCGATATCCCAGACATAAAATGCAAATCCTATGGGGCCAAGACCAAGGCCCGCGATGCATATCCAGCCGAGCGCCGAGGTCGGAAGAACCGTCTGCTCGAACATCAGATGAAGCGGAAGCGACAAAGCCGACGTCGCGAGGCAAAACACCGCGACGCTCGCGGTTGGTGCCGTGCCGATCCTGCGCGACAGGACAGAGTAGCTTGCCCATGTTATCGCTGCGAGAAGAGCGAGGGCATAGCCGCCGAGGTAGTCCGTGCTCAGGCCTATCCCGCCATTCGTCACAATGAGGGCAGCACCGGCGAATCCCAGCAATGCTCCTCCTATATGGCCCCTGCGAAGCTGCTCGGACGGCAGCAGGCCCGAGAAAACCACGATGAGCAAGGGCCACAGGTAGGCGATCAGCCCCGCCTCGGCCGCCGGAGCCAGACGCAGCGCCGAGAAATACAGCAAATGATAGGTAAATAGGCCCGCCGCACCAAACAGATAGACGCGGAGGGGAACCAGCCGCATCTTTTGAAAACTTCCCGTGACCAAGGCCCAGATGAGGCCGACGATGCCGCCGATGCCGAAACATAACGTGTTGAGCAGCAATGGCGGGGTTGGGGCGGATCCAACCGTGAAAAGAGCCAGCAACGCCCAGAGGAGAACTGCAACAAAGCCTGTCACAGTGGCTTTTGAGCGGGTCATGTTGCTGAGAGATCCAAGATGGTAAGGTTTTCAGTGATATGCGCGGTTTTCTCGATTTCCTCAAGGATCCAATCGCGGAAGGCTGCAACCTGCGGGCGGTTCTCCATACCGCTGAGGCATAGGAAGCTGAACCGCGCGCCCGTGGCGAGCGCGGTCGGGAAAGGTGCGACGAGCCGCCCCTCCGCAAGATCCTTGACCACGAGCGCCCGTCGCCCCATCACGATACCGACCCCGGCGAGCGCGGCGTCAAGGGCATGATCTGACTGCGAGAACTGTGGCCCCGATGTTGGCGTGAACGGGGCGCCCAAAGCCGCAAACCAGTCCTTCCAGCCCACAGCCGTTTCAAGAAAATTGATCGAATCGTCAAAGATGATCGGCGCGTTGCGCAGGCTCTCGACCGTTGGATACTGCGCTGCTAGTGCGGGCGTCATTACGGGCATGACCCATTCCTCCGCGAGCGGCAGGGCATAGAGGTCCGGCGTCGGGCGGGTGCCGAAGCGGATCGCCACATCCACGTTGTCGCGCATCAGGTCCATCCGCTGGAGCGATGCGGCAAAGCGCAACTCGATCTCGGGATGAGCCTGAGCAAATTCAAACAACCGCGGTGCGAGCCATTTGGCGGTGAAGGCGGGACCCGCGGTCACGGTAAGGGTTTGCGTATCTTGGGTGCGCTGGGCTGCGCGCCATGCGGTGGCCAGTGTCTGGAAACCTTCCGCCGCTCCTTGCGACAGGGCATTCCCGGCCTCTGTCAGCTCTACCGCGCGGTTGAGGCGTCGGAAGAGTGGCGCGCCAAGATGCTCTTCAAGGGATTTGATCTGAAACGACAGCGCGGCAGGGGTTACGTTGAGCTCGGACGCCGCTTTTGCAAACGACATATGGCGTGCGGCGGCATCAAAAGCGCGCAGGGCTGTCAGGGGAGGCAAGCGATTGGTCATCGTTAGGTAAGTATATCTTAACTGAGGGGTTGGAAAGTCTCGTTTGTCAGCTTGGATCGCAACAAGCATATTGGGATCAGAAAAGAGAATTTGATCCGACGCGGATTGCATCAGGAGTACACGACATGTTTGAAGCCACCACAAACCCCGCTGCCCGTACCGCCATGCTAAACGCTCACGCCGCGCGTGGCCGGATGCTGGCAGATTTCATTGCATGGCTGCGGGGCTAGGTTTCCGCTGGCGGCGTGCACACCGCCTTACGGAATGCTACGGGGCTGGTGGATTACTCCACCAGCCCCGTAACGCTTAGGAAAATGCTTGGGCTCAGACGAAAAACTGCGCCCCGTTTGCCGAAATTGTCGAACCGTTGATGAAGCCCGCGTCGTCGGACACGAGAAACGAAACGGCGCGCGCAATTTCCTCCGGCTCGCCGAGGCGGCCTGCGGGGATCTGCGCGATAATGCTTTCGCGCACTTTTTCCGGAACGGCCATCACCATATCGGTGCCGATATACCCCGGACAAACCGCATTGGCGGTGATACCCGCGCGGGCGCCTTCCTGCGCGAGTGATTTAATGATGCCCAGATCGCCAGCTTTAGTCGCAGCGTAGTTTACCTGCGCGAACTGGCCCTTCTGGCCGTTGATCGAGGAGATCACGACGATCCGGCCGAACTTACGCTCGCGCATGCCTGGCCAGATGGGGTGGATGGTGTTGAAAACCCCTGTGAGGTTGGTGTCGATCACCTTTTTCCACTGTTCGGGCGTCATCTTGTGGAAAGGGGCATCACGGGTGATCCCGGCATTAGCGACGATCACTTCGATAGGGCCAAGATCGGCTTCGACCTGCGCGATGCCTTCTTTGGAGCTGTCATAATCCGCGACGTTCCACTTGTAGGTCTTGATGCCGGTCTCAGCTGTGAAAGCCGCTGCGGCTTCATCGTTGCCCGCGTAAGTGGCGGCGACGGTATAGCCTTTTTCCTTCAGCTCTTTTGAAATGGCAGCGCCTATTCCGCGGCTGCCTCCGGTAACAAGTGCGACACGCGACATAGTATTCTCCCGATGGTTGATTCTTTTAGCAATGTTGTTGCTTCGTTGAGCGGTGGCGCGCAATTATCTTGCGCGCCTGTTTTGTTTAGGGCCGTTCGAGGCACATGGCAACACCCATGCCACCGCCAATGCACAAAGTTGCCAAACCTTTTTTCGCGCCGCGGCGCTTCATTTCAAACAAAAGCGTATTGAGCACGCGCGCACCGGAAGCGCCGATGGGGTGGCCGATGGCTATGGCACCGCCGTTTACGTTCACGATGGCCGGATCCCAGCCCATTTCCTTGTTCACGGCACAGGCCTGCGCGGCGAAAGCTTCATTGGCCTCCACCAGGTCCAGATCGTCGGTGGACCAGCCCGCTTTCTCCAGCGCCTTGCGCGACGCGTAAATCGGGCCCGCGCCCATGATCGAGGGGTCGAGGCCTGCGGTGGCATAGGAAGCGATCCGGGCCAGCGGCTCGATTCCGCGCTTCTCCGCATTCTCGGCACTCATCAGCAGAGCACCAGCGGCGCCATCGTTGAGACCGGAGGCATTGGCCGCAGTCACGGAGCCATCTTTGGCGAAGGCAGGGCGCAGCCGCGACATTGCATCCATGGTGGCGCCGTGGCGGATGTACTCATCTGCATCGACGATGGTGTCGCCCTTGCGGCCGGGCACGCTGAAGGCAAAGATCTCGTCCTTGAAGCGGCCCTCTTTCTGGGCAGCCTCGGCCTTGTTCTGGGATCCGACGGCGAATTCATCCTGTTGCTCGCGGGTGACCTGCCATTTTCCAGCGACATTCTCGGCGGTCTGGCCCATGTGATACCCGTTGAAAGCGTCCCAGAGGCCGTCCTTGATCATTGTGTCGATGAGTTGCATGTCACCCATCTTCTGGCCTGCGCGCATGTTTTGCGCATGGGGCGACATGGTCATGTTTTCCTGTCCACCCGCCGCGACAATATCGGCATCGCCCAGCTGGATATGCTGGGCGGCCAGAGCCACGGCGCGCAGGCCGGAGCCGCAAACCTGATTGATCGACCATGCGGATGCCTCAATGGGCAGACCTGCATTTACATGGGCCTGACGCGCTGGGTTCTGGCCCTGTGCCGCGGTCAGGACCTGACCCAGAATTGTCTCGGACACCTCGGATGCGTCCACTCCGGCGCGCGCGACGATCTCCTTGAGCATGGCTGCCCCCAGATCATGGGCGGGCGTATTGGCGAAAGCGCCGCCGAAGCTGCCGACGGCAGTACGGGCAGCGGAGGCGATAACAACATTGGTCATGGGAAGCGGTCCTCTCGGTATGATGCGTGGGGAAGGACCATAACGAAATGCGCATGGGCGCCCAGTCGGTCCTCCACCTTATCCTTTTCGATATCGCATGGGGGGCGGCGCGGCAAGAACGGCAATACCGGGCGGTCCAACTGTCAGGCCTTTTTGCGGCCTGATCTTCCTCTCAACCAGTCTGGTTGGGTCGTGGGTGCTGCGAAGTAATAGCCTTGCAGGCAATCTATCCCTATTCCGGCAGCGAATGCCGCGTCTTCCGCTGTCTCGACGGATTCAGCCACGGTCAGCATGTCGAACTCACGCGCAATCGCACAGAGCGCGCGGACGATCGCCTGATTGTCCGGCGTTGCGGCGATGCCTCGAATAAACTGGCCCGAGATCTTCAGGATATCGAAATCGAACTTCTTGAAGTGTCGGATCGCCATGTTGCCTGCGCCGAAGTTGTCCATCGCAAAACAGATCCCCCTGGGTTGCAGCCGTTCGATAAAATCGACGACCAGCTCAGGCACCAGCATTGCTGAATTTTCGGTAATTTCGAGGATGAGCCGCTCCCCCAAAGCAGGCCGTTCAGCGAGAAAGCGATTGAGGCAATTCATCCAGGGACGATACCCGATCGAGCGCGCGGACATGTTGATGGACAGCCGCACACCCTCGTGATTTTTGAGCGCTGTCAGTCCGTGCCGCAACGCCAATACGTCGATCTGGCGGCCGATCTCGGTATCCTCGATCTGGCTCATGAACTCTGAGGCGGGAATCACTCTACCGGTGTGATCGAGCACCCTCATCAACCCTTCGTAAAATCCTGCCTCGCCTTGCCCGTCGCTGCGCAGGATGGGCTGGAAAGCAAGAAGTGTCTGATTGTGGTCAATCGCCTCCCGCACCATGACCAGCGTACCCTCCGCATTCTTTGCAATCGCAAAATCGAGCGGGCTGAGCGTTCCGGCAGGAATATCGGCCATCATGCGTTTCTTTTTGCCTTTCACAGGATTGTCCTTTGTTCCGGAGGGCCGCGAGATCGGTTTCTCCGGCCACCATGGGCAACAGCCGCTAAAATGGTGTTAAAGACCCAATTTTGTGCCAAATGTAGGCAATTGGCTGAGGAGCGGGACATGAAGCGGTGCGAGTGGGCGGGGCCCGAACAAATCTATCTGGACTACCACGACACCGAGTGGGGCGTTCCTGAATACGACAGCCGCGCGCTGTGGGAAAAGCTGATCCTCGACGGATTTCAGGCGGGGCTGAGCTGGATCACGATCCTCAAAAAGCGCAATGCTTTTCGCGAAGCCTTCGAGGGGTTCGACCCGCATGTGATCGCAGGGTGGGGCGAGGCAGATGTGCAGCGCCTGCTGGGCAATGCGGGCATCGTCCGCCATCGCGGCAAGATCGAGGCTGCGATCACCAATGCGCAAGCTTGGCAGCGGATCGAGGCTGCCCAAGGTTTTGACCAGTTCATGTGGGATTACGTCGGTGGTGTTCCTTTGCAGAACCGGATCGAGCGGCAGGCGGATCTACCGCCCAAAACGGCGCTGTCGGAGCGGGTGAGCAAAGATTTGAAAAAGGCGGGCTTCAAATTCTGCGGGCCCACTATCGTCTATGCATGGATGGAAGCCTGCGGGCTGGTGAACGATCATTTGGTGGGATGTCATAGACATGATGTCTGTGCTCAGATGGGGCGAAGTTAGCATGTCCAATCTTGCCGAAAGCTACGTGTATTAAGGGGCACTTCGATCCCACTCCTTCTTGAGCAGTGCACGATAGAAGATAAGGTAGGCCAAACTTATGTACTACATCAGAACGACAGGGATGACGCCTCGCGCAGTTTAACGCTACAAGTGGGAAGAATGTGACGCAAACATAAGCGTTTTCGGACATTGGCGCATTGACTCCCACACTTACATCACTGTAAGCGCCCCCTTGTTGGTGTTGGTGGGCCTCGCAAGAGAACCCCTGTCGGAGCGAATGCTCAGAGGACAACGCCCTTTACCGCCCCAGTCGGGGCCATGAAAAGGAGAACAGCCGTGACCAAACGCACCGCTGCCAAGCATAAAATTGACCGCCGCATGGGCGAAAATATCTGGGGCCGTCCAAAATCCCCAGTTAATCGTCGTGAATATGGCCCCGGCCAGCACGGTCAGCGCCGTAAGGGCAAGATTTCCGACTTCGGTATCCAGTTGCGCGCCAAGCAGAAACTTAAGGGCTACTATGGCGACCTGACCGAAAAGCAGTTCCGCCGCATCTACGGCGAAGCCGAGCGTGTAAAAGGCGATACAGGCGAGAACCTGATCGGTCTGCTGGAGCGTCGTCTAGACGCGGTCGTGTACCGCGCCAAGTTCGTGGCGACAGTTTTTGCTGCGCGCCAGTTCGTGAACCACCGCCACGTCCGCGTGAATGGCAAGCTCGTGAACATCCCCTCCTATCGCGTTAAAGAGGGTGACGTGATCGAAGTGCGTGACCGTTCCAAGCAGATGGTCGCTCTTCTTGAAGCCACCCAACTGCCCGAGCGCGATGTGCCTGATTACCTCGACGTTGATCACTCCAAGATGACAGCAACTTTCGTGCGCACGCCAAACCTCGGCGATGTACCGTACCCTGTTGTTATGGAGCCTAACCTGGTCGTGGAATTCTACGCGAAAAACTAATCTCCGCGACCCCGATGAACGACTGAAAAACGCCCCGTTGGTCCTCCGGCGGGGCGTTTCGCGTCGGGGCTGGGCGATATCTGCGGACAGATGCGCGCGGGATGCAAATCGCGGGTGGCTGTGGCGTGGATCAGCAGCTAAAAGGTCCATAGGCCCACAAAAGAGTTCTGATATGACACAGATGATCACGCCCCAGCCCGGAATTATGGATATTGCCCTGTATCAGGGGGGCGCGTCCCATGTGGCAGGGCATGACAACGCGCTCAAGCTCAGCTCGAACGAAAATCCCTTCGGCCCGTCCCCCGCAGCGCTCAAAGCCTACGAGCGGGCGGGGCGCGAATTGCACCGCTATCCCAGTGCAACCCACGCGGAATTGCGCGCGGCGATCGGGCAGGTTTATGCGCTGGATCCAGAGCGGATCATTTGCGGTGCTGGATCTGATGAGATCATCACGTTCCTCTGCCAGGCCTACGCCGGCCCCGGCACCGAAGTCATCCATACCGAGCACGGCTTTGCCATGTACCGCATTTCTGCGCTGGCCGCTGGGGCCACACCTGTGGAAGTACGCGAACATGAGCGCGTCACTGATGTGGATGCGATCCTGGCCGCCTGTAACGAGAAAACACGCCTCGTCTTCCTGGCGAACCCAAACAATCCGACGGGCACGATGATCGGCCCTGGCGATGTCCTGAGGCTCGCCGATGCGCTGCCACCGCAGGCGCTTCTGGTGCTTGACGGCGCCTATGCCGAATATGTCGAGGGGTACGACGGGGGTGCGGCACTGGTCGACAGCCGTAAAAACGTCGTGATGACGCGGACGTTTTCCAAGATCTACGGTTTAGGCGGATTGCGTATCGGCTGGGGCTATGGGCCAGCGCATGTGATCGACGTTCTGGGCCGGGTGCGCGGGCCGTTCAATCTGAGCAATTCAGCACTGGCTGCGGCCGAGGCTGCGGTGCGCGATGTAGCCTACGTCGATCACTGCCGTACCGAGAACGCGCGGATGCGCAGCTGGCTATCCGATGCACTGGCGGAGATTGGCGTGCCATCGGACGTCTCGCTCGCCAATTTCATTCTGGCCCGCTTCACGTCGCAGGCCGAGGCGGAGGCATGCGACATGCATCTGCAATCCCAAGGGTTGATCGTGCGCCGCGTGGCCGGATACAAGCTGCCCGCCTGCCTGCGCATCACTGTAGGCGACGAGAGCGGATGCCGCCGTGTGGTCCATGCCGTGCGCCAGTTCAAGGAAGCCTGAGCATGGCGCAGATCTATGATCGCGTGGCGCTGATCGGCCTCGGGCTGATCGCGTCTTCGATGTTCTGGGCGATCAGGCGCGGCGCGCTCGCAGGGGAGGTCGTGGGCTTTGCCCGCTCCGCCGAGACCCGCGATACCGCACGCGAAATTGGTCTGTGCGACACCGTATACGACGATATTCTAGAGGCTGTGCGCGACGCCGATCTGGTGGTGCTTTGTGTGCCGGTCGGGGTGATGGGACCGGTGATGGCGCAGATTGCGGGTGCGCTCAAACCGGGGGCGACCGTGACGGACGTGGGATCGGTCAAGCGTGATGTGATCGACAATATCGCGCCGCACCTGCCTGAAGGCGTACATTTTATCGCGGGTCATCCGCTGGCAGGGACGGAGCACTCCGGCCCGCGTTCGGGGTTTGCCGAACTGTTCGACAACCGCTGGTGCCTGCTGGTCCCGATGGAGAATACGGCGCCGGAGCCCCTCGCACAGCTGCGTAGCTTCTGGGAGGGCATTGGCGCCAATGTAGAGGAGATGGACGCGGACCACCATGATCTGGTTCTGGCCGTAACCTCTCACGCACCGCATCTGATCGCTTACACGATGGTTGGTGTGGCTGACGACCTGCGTCGGGTGACGGATGGCGAAGTGATTAAATACTCCGCCGCCGGTTTCCGCGATTTCACCCGGATCGCCGCGTCCGATCCCACGATGTGGCGCGACGTGTTTTTGACAAACAAAGACGCCACGCTGGAAATTCTGGGCCGCTTCACCGAAGAACTTTTTGCGCTGCAACGCGCCATCAGGCAAGGTGACGGCGATCATCTGTTCGATTATTTCACCCGGACGCGCGCGATCCGCCGCAGCATCATTCAGGCGGGGCAGGATACCGATGCGCCGAACTTCGGACGCAGCACAGGCACCAAGCCGTGAAGCGGCTCACCGCGGTCCTTTGCGCCATGGCCACGTTATCGTGCGCAGGGCCTGATACATCGATCCGCCCGGAAGCCCGTCCGGGTGCCGGCGCCTCCGACAACAGGGCCGATGACACCCTGAATAGCTCTGCACGGGAAAACAGGGGGGGTGGGTTTCTGAGCTCTCTCAGGCCGGTATTTCGTGCGCCGAACGCCTCTAAGCGGCAAAACGCACTGCTGTCGCAAGGCTCCGTCTGCGGCGACCCGGCCATTCAAGGCGAAGCGATCGGGCGTGTCAAAGGGACTATTTCGGGCTGCGGTATCGAGGATGCCGTGCAGGTCTCGTCGGTTTCGGGGATCTTGCTCAGCTCCAAGGCCACGATGGAATGCGATACCGCGCGTGCCCTCAAAACGTGGGTCGAAGGCAGCGCCAAGCCAGCACTCGCCTCGCGCGGCGGCGGGCTGCGAGAGATCAAGGTCGCGGCGCATTACGTCTGCCGACGCCGGAATAATGCCAAAACCGGCAAGATCTCGGAGCATGGTACTGGCCGCGCGATCGATATCTCAGGGTTCGAGATGCTCAACGGAAGCGAGATTTCGGTGCTGAACGACTGGAACGCGGGCAGCGCTTCGAAAGCCTTGCAGCGGATGCATGCGCAGGCCTGCGGCCCTTTCGGCACTGTGCTGGGCCCTAGAGCGGATCGCCACCATCTCGATCATTTCCATTTCGACACCGCCCGCTACCGGAACGGTACCTATTGCCGCTAGGGAATGACTAGCCTCGGCAGGGTGCCGAGCTGGAAGAATGCGATCCGCATCTGGCCCTGTTCCACGGTAATATCAAGATCGAGTGTCCCCTCGCTGTCCGACAGCATCGTGAGGATATTCCCCACGGCGGGTGCCCACTGCGGCGAAACCTGCATCGCGGCAACGGCAATATCAAAGATCTGCTGCCAATTGCGCAGCCTCACGCGCAGGGTACCGTCGGCAATCCCGGCTGCGTCGATGGCCAGATTCGCCGAGAGCGTAACGCCCAGATCGCCATAGACCGCCTCCAACTGTTCGACGATGATCGCGCGGGGTTGCGGGCGGGTCGTCTCCAGCGCGCTGCGGTCCCACGGTCGGTCGAATGTGGCGGTGATCTTCGCGACGATCGGCTCGAAGCTGTCCGGCCAGTCTGGAGGTAACGCGGTCAGCGCCTCCTGAAAGGTGCCTCCAAGTGCCAGATCACTGGCAAGGAGGTTAAATTCGTAGATCTCCGGGGTGGCCCCTTGGACGATTTGCGTTTCAAAGGCTCCAATACTTAAAAGTCGGCCTACGGGGCTTTCGAGGGTGAGGAGACTTGTCGATCCGGCTAGTCTCGTCAGTTGCAGACTTCTGCCGGGAAGCAGGTGCATCGCGGCTTCCGCGCCTTGGGATGTCAGCACCGCATCCCCATGGGGAGTGGTGAAGGTGACTGGAATCGCGGGAAATTGCAGGGTCGCGTCGCCCGGCCAATAGATAGGTGTAGACAGGGTCACTTGCGGGATGTCGACCGCTTTTCCACTGGGCGGATCGCTCAGCCGCAGGCCCTGCAGCGTCGTGGCGATGCGCAGGGGGAAACCACCCCGCGCCATCTTCTCGATGCTGGCCTCGCGTCCGCCGGTTCGGTTTGTGTCGAGCCAGGCCTGAATACCCCGTTGCATCCCGGCAGTGGCAAACCACCACCAGCCAAACAGGGCCAGCGCCAGCAGAAACACTATCTTTAACCCGAAACGACCCATGGCAACGGCCCCCCTTTTCAATGACCCGCCTTTGGGGTTTACCTGCCCCAACACAGGAGAACCAGATGAGTATGTGGGTATTCGCCTATGGCAGTCTGCTTTGGAATCCGGGCTTCGAGGTCGCGGAAAGTGTTATCGGCACCTTGCCGGATTACGCCCGCTCGTTTTGCATGCGCTCGATCCATCATCGTGGCACCGTGGAGGATCCGGGCTTCGTGTTGGCGCTGGACGAGCAGGCGGGAGAGGCCTGCGAGGGGGTGGCACTGCGCGTCGCTGCGGGGCATGAGGCGCAGACGCTCGCTTACCTGCGCGAGCGGGAACTGATCTCTTCGGCTTACGTCGAGAAAGAGTTGGGCGTGCGCCTGTCCGACGGTCGAACTGTGTGTGCGCTGGTCTATGTGATCGATGAGGCGCACGAGCAATATTGCGGTGGCCTCCCGCTCGAGGAGCAGGCGCAGATCATCGCCCGCGCTGTGGGGGGGCGGGGACCCAACACCGAATATCTCTACAACACGGCCGAGCATCTGGATGCAGTCGGGCTGCATGATCCGACGATGGACTGGCTTGCGGCACGGGTTCGTGAAATCGCTGCATAACCCCTTTGGTTTATGTGAGTTTCGTATTAAGCTAATCTATAATAACAAATTCGTGCAGTAACACTAAGGTCAGGAGCACAGGCGCATGGCGCAGCCAGACCGCGAGGCAAAACCGCAATTCTCCCAACCGGTCCGGCAGATCACGCTGATGCTGCTGGTGCTGGGCCTGTCGGGCTTTGGTGTGTTCGTGGCATTGCCGCGGGTGCTGCCGGTGTTTCAGGCCAATCCCTATCTTAACGGTTTCATCTTTTTCGTATTCCTGATTGGTGTCGTCGCCTGTTTCTATCAAGTGTTGCAGCTGATTGGCTCGGTGCGCTGGATCGAGAATTTCGCCTCCGACGAAGACACCCCCAACGACTCGCCGCCGCAGATGCTGGCGCCTCTGGCGGCGCTGCTGCGCACACGTGGCGCGCGGATGCACGTCAACGCATCCTCGACCCGGTCGATCCTCGATTCTGTCGCCACCCGCATCGATGAGGCCCGCGAGATTACGCGGTACATCGTCAATACGCTGATCTTCCTTGGCCTTTTGGGGACGTTCTACGGCTTGGCGACCACAGTGCCTGCCATCGTCGATACCATCCGCAGCCTTGCGCCTCAGGCGGGGGAGAGCAGTACGGAAGTGTTCAGCCGCCTGATGACGGGGCTGGAATCGCAGCTTGCGGGCATGGGTGTCGCCTTCGCGTCCTCGCTTCTCGGCCTTGCGGGCTCCCTGATCGTCGGTCTGCTAGAGCTTTTTGCGGGCCACGGGCAGAACCGCTTTTACCAAGAGCTGGAAGACTGGCTGAGTTCGATCACGCGCGTCGGCTTTGCCGCGGGTGACGACAATACGCCGGAACAGGCGGTCATGGCGGGCATGGTCGATCACATGGCTGAGCAAATGGAGACCATGCAGGACATGTTCAGCCGCGCCGAGACCGCGCGTGCGGAAGTGGACCAGCGGCTTGGCGCGCTTGCCACCGCAATCGACCGGATGGCCGTACAGATGGGAGATCAAAGCGGCGCATCCGATGTGCTTGAGCGGATCGCGGAGGGGCAGGAGCGCATGATTGCAGCGCTGGAGCAATCCATTGATGCACCTGTGGAGACCAGTGGGCCTGACGCCGAAAGCCGGATGCGCCTGCGCTCCATTGATGTGCAGATGCTTCGGATTCTGGAGGAAATCTCTGCAGGACGTCAGGAAACGATGGCGGATCTGCGCCAGGAGTTGAGCCACTTGACCAAAGCACTTTCCTCTCCGCGCAGCAGCACTGAACCGCGCCGGATGCGCGCCACCGGTAAGGCGCTTGACGGCGGGGACCCCTAGCCGTGGCATTGTCGCGCCGCACAGGCACCCGGTTTCAGGCCTCTATCTGGCCGGGGTTCGTGGATGCCATGACCGGGTTGTTGCTCGTGCTCATGTTCGTGCTGACCATTTTCATGGTGGTGCAATTCGTCCTCACGGAGCAGATCTCAGGGCAGGAGACGGAGCTGGACGAGCTGTCGTCGGAAGTGGCTGCACTGGCGCAGGCGCTGGGTCTGGAGCGGCAATCGACGGCGGCATTGCAAGCACAGGCCGAGGACCAGAATGCGCTCATCGCGACCCTGCGCTCGGAGCGTGCCATCCAAGCCGAAGCTCTGGCTGACGCGCAGACGCGGATCAGCAGCTTCGAGGCGCAAGTGGCTGGTTTGATTGCAGATCGCAACAGAGCGGAAGGGCAGGTAGAGGCACTTGAGGCGCGTGAGGCCACGCTTTTGAGTGAGCAAGACGCGCTCAACCTTGCACTGGCGGCGAGCCGGAATGAGATCGACGCCCAAGCGGAGCAGGCCCGTCTCGCTGCGGCGCGCCGCGAAGCGCTGGAGACGTTGATGGCAGACCTACGTGCACGCAACGCTGAGGCCGAGGGGACGATCGCCAATCTGACGGCGGACGTGGACGCGGCACAGGAGGCTCTGAGTGAGCAAGAGGCGGCGCGTTTGGCAGAGGCTGCAGCGGCGCAGGCGCTAAGGGAGCGGCTGGAGAATGCGGATACCGAGCTGACGGCGATGACCCTGTCGCTTGAAGCGCAGCGCAAGCGGGCAGAGGAGACGCTGACCCTGCTTGCTGCGGCACGGGCTGCGCAAGAGGAGCTCGATCTGAGGATGTCGGCCGCGCAGGCGGAGAGTTCGGGCGAGATAGAGGACCTGCGCGCGCGGCTAGCTGCGGCTCTGCAGGCGCAACTGGCGGCACAAGGCGCTGTCGAGGACACCCAAAGCGAGGTCGAGCGCAGGGCTGCTCTCTTGTCGCAGGCGCAAGCTGAACTGTCGCGCGAGCAGGCTGCATCAGAGGCGGCGCAGCGCCAGACAGAACTTCTCAATCAACAGGTTGCTGCCCTTCGTGCACAACTGAGCAGTCTCCAGGGCCTGTTGGATCAGGCGGAAATCGAGGATGCGGTACGTCAGGTAGAACTGCAATCGCTGGGCTCCCAGCTGAACACTGCGTTGGCGCGGGTCGCAGCGGAGGAGCGGCGGCGGGCGGAGCTGGAGGCGGCCGAGGTCGCGCGGTTGCAGGCGGAGACGAAGAACCTGGAGCAGTACCGCTCGGAGTTCTTCGGGCGGCTGCGGTCGGTTTTGGGGGCGCAGGAGGGGGTCCGGATCGAGGGGGACCGGTTCGTGTTCAGCTCCGAGGTCCTGTTCCCACCCGGTGGCGCGGATCTGTCACCGGTGGGGCGTCAGGAAGTGGCCAAGGTGGCCGATATCCTGCGCAATGTCGCGGAGGATATTCCTGAAGGAATTGATTGGGTTATTCGTGTTGACGGGCATACGGACAATGTTCCCTTGTCGGGTCAGGGCGCTTTTGCAGACAACTGGGAGTTGAGCCAGGCACGGGCGCTGTCGGTAGTCAAATATATGGCTAACTTTCTGGGCATTCCACCCGACAGGCTGGCCGCGAACGGCTTTGGCCAGTACCAGCCTGTGGATACAGCGGACACCGAGGAAGCGCGTGCACGCAACAGGCGGATCGAGCTGAAATTCACCGAAAAGTAAGGGCTTTGAGCAGCACACCCCTTTACAAGCTAGGGTACTGGCTATGAGGCAATCTACATTGCGCAGGCCCACTTCCGATCTGGATTTTGGTTCAGGGGAGGGTGAGCGTGATAATCTGACTGTCGATCGTAGCGCCTGCACGCAGCAACTCCGCCGAGCCAGTGTAGGCGCCGGATGGCCAAGGGTCGCCGCGCCGTTTTCTACCAATGGCGCGGAAGGATTGCGCTTGGCTGCGATCCAGCTGCACATCTCGCTCGATCACGGGGCCATCCGGACCGGTGAGTGACAGCCGGATGATATCGCCCGAGCGGGTACCGAAGAGGAAGGAATAGATCACGAGAGCATCGCTGTTGGCATCGGGGGCCACTACGGTGTTGGCGCGGATCGCCTCAAACTGCGGCACAGCGGCGGCGGTGCCAGTGCTGATGATGCCACCCGCGCGATAGGGTAGTGGATCGGACCAGAGCGTGGTGGTGTCAGGAGTGCCGCAGGTGAGTATGCCATCTGGATCGAAGGGATCAATCACCGCTCCATCGCGGCGCACGGACAGATGAACATGGGGGAATTCGGCGCGGCCTGACATGCCCACCTGGCCCAGCACATCTCCTGCCTCGACCCGCTGGCCGCTTTGCACGGCAATCGAGTCTTTGCGCAGATGGCAGTATTGCGTTTCCCAGCCGCTCTCGTGTTGGATGACGATGCCATTGCCACATTCGCGGCCCTTGATCTGCGGTGCGGTTTCGGCGCTGTAGCGGACATCATCCATGCCGTCGCGCGTGCCGCCGACTGTCCCTGCCGCCGCAGCGAGTACGTCTATTCCCTGAGCGATCATATCACTGGAAGGGAGAGCAAAATCCGTCCCTTTGTGGCCGTCATAGCTGAGGCCCGAGCAGGTAAAATCCGAGGCTTTTACAGAGGGATCGTGATCGACATATTGCTGGATATAGCAGGGGCCATCCAGATCACAGGCGATGGGGGAGACCAACGAAAACTCCCTCGCCGTGGCGGGCACGGCGAGGGAGAGGAGAGCCAGTAGAGCGTAGCGCATTCTTATGCAATTATTCCGCAGTGAGTAATGGCGGCTTCTTGGATGTGAGGCGCGGGCTGTCTGGGCCCTCCACGACGATGTCGAGCTCGCCCTTTTTTACGCCGATCTTCACCACACCGCCTTTGGCGAGTTTGCCAAACAACAGCTCCTCGGCCAGCGGCTTTTTGATGTGCTCCTGAATGACGCGACCAAGTGGGCGCGCGCCCATCTTCGCGTCGTAGCCCTTATCGCCCAGCCACTCTGCGGCTTTCGGGCTAAGCTCGATGGTCACGTTGCGGTCCATCAGTTGTGCTTCGAGTTGTAGCACGAACTTCTCTACTACGCGCAGGATCGTCTCTTTCGGCAGCGCGCCGAAGGAAATTACCGCATCCAGACGGTTGCGGAACTCCGGCGTGAAGGTCCGCTCGATCGCTGCGGTATCCTCGCCGGTGCGGCTGTCACGGCCAAAGCCGATGGCTTCCTTCGCCTGCTCGGCTGCCCCGGCGTTCGAGGTCATGATGAGCACGACGTTGCGGAAATCCACAGTACGGCCGTTGTGGTCGGTCAGTTTGCCGTGGTCCATAACCTGCAACAGGATGTTGTAGACGTCCGGATGGGCCTTCTCCATTTCGTCGAGCAGCAGCACGCAGTGAGGATCCTGATCGACGCCATCAGTCAACATGCCGCCCTGATCAAAGCCGACATAGCCCGGAGGGGCACCAATGAGTCGCGATACGGCGTGTTTCTCCATGTACTCGGACATGTCGAAGCGCAGCAGTTTTACGCCCAGCGTATCGGCGAGCTGTTTGGCAACTTCTGTTTTACCAACACCTGTGGGCCCGGCGAACAGATAGTTACCGATGGGCTTCTCGGGCTCACGCAGGCCGGCACGCGCCAGCTTTATCGCGGAGGCAAGCTGCTCGATCGCGTTGTCCTGGCCGAACACGACCCGCTTGAGTGATGCTTCGAGATCCTTGAGGACCACGACGTCATCCTTGGAGACGTTTTTCGGCGGAATGCGCGCGATTTTCGCGACGACGGCTTCGACTTCCTTCGTACCGATGGTTTTGCGGCGCTTGGATGCGGGCATAAGGTGCTGGGCAGCACCCGCTTCGTCTATCACGTCGATGGCAGAATCTGGCAGCTTGCGGTCGTTGATGTAGCGGTGCGCAAGCTCGACAGACACCTTGATCGCGTCGGCCGTGTATTTCACGCCATGATGGTCCTCGAAGTAGGGCTTAATGCCCTTGAGAATCTTCTGCGCATCCTCCACGGAAGGTTCGTTCACGTCGATCTTCTGGAAGCGACGCGCGAGGGCGCGGTCCTTCTCGAAGTGCTGACGGAACTCTTTGTAGGTGGTCGAACCCATGGTGCGCAGCTTGCCGCCCGCTAGCGCGGGCTTGAGCAGATTAGATGCATCCATCGCACCGCCCGACGTGGCCCCCGCACCGATCACGGTATGGATCTCGTCGATGAACAGCACAGCATCGGCGTGCTCTTCAAGCTCCGTCACGACGGCCTTGAGCCGCTCTTCGAAATCACCGCGGTACCGGGTACCTGCCAGCAGCGCGCCCATATCGAGCGAAAAGATCGTCGTTTTTGAAAGGATCTCGGGTGTTTCACCGGATACGATCTTGCGCGCCAGTCCTTCGGCGATGGCTGTTTTGCCGACACCGGGATCGCCGACGAGCAGCGGGTTGTTCTTGCGGCGGCGGCAGAGCACTTGAATGCACCGCTCCACTTCGGCGTCGCGGCCGATCAGGGGATCAACATCGCCGTCGCGGGATTTCTTGTTGAGGTCCACGCAATACTTAGCCAGCGCTGATTCTTTCTTGTCGCCGTCGGTCACGCCTTGCGCTTCTTCCTCATGCTCGGGGGCGCCCGATACGGGGCGCGCCTCGCCGTAAGCGGGATCTTTCGCGACGCCGTGGGCGATGTAGTTGACCGCGTCATAGCGCGTCATGTCCTGTTCTTGCAGGAAGTAGGCAGCATTGCTCTCGCGCTCCGCAAAGATGGCGACGAGCACGTTTGCACCTGTCACTTCGGTGCGGCCCGAAGATTGAACGTGGATCGCGGCGCGCTGGATGACGCGCTGAAACGCGGCCGTTGGAACGGCCTCCGATCCTTCGACCTCAGTCACGAGATTGTTCAGGTCCTCGTCAATGAATTCGACAAGGGTTTCGCGCAGCTCGTCCACATCGACGGAGCAGGCTTTCATCACCTGAAGGGCATCAGGCTCGTCCACAAGCGAAAGCAGCAGGTGCTCCAGCGTGGCGAATTCATGTTTGCGAGCATTGGCCAGCGCAAGTGCGGCGTGGATGGATTGCTCAAGAGTGGTCGAGAATGAAGGCACGTTCGTGCTCCTTTTCGAAAAGGGTCGGGGCGGTGCGTGAAGTATGCCAGCGCCTGCTGTCCGACCATGGCCTGATACTATTAGAGTTTGGTTGATAGTGAGCCGGCTTCAAGTCTTTTCTGTAAGAAAGTTGTCACATTTATTTTAAGGGCCCTTCGGTGGTGAGGTTTTGGGCTTGAGTTAGGTCGGCCCGGCAACACCCGGAGAGCGCGGGACGTGGTTTGGGAAGTCGCGAAAACACGGCGATAGGAAACAGTTAGGGCGCGGTTTTCGTAAAATAAGGGGGAGCGCGGTGAAACTGAATCAAAAATTGTCTTTTCTGCTTCGGACTTCGGCAAAGACCTGTGCAGCACTTGCATCGGGCATGGCAATGGCGGCGCGCAGGCCTGCGTCATCGCAGCGCAGGAAGGGATTGGTCTCGCGCTCGAGGCGCATCAGCGAGGGCACGGTGAAGCGACCGGCGTTGCGGGCGGTGTCGATGTCGCGGGCGCGCTGGGCGAGGGTTTTGTTGTCAGGATCGACGGTGAGGGCGAATTTGGCGTTGGAGGCCGTGTATTCGTGGCCTGAGCAGATCAGGGTATCGTCGGGCCATGAGGCCATCTTTGCGAGACTGGCGTGCATTTGCTCGGGCGTGCCTTCGAACAGGTGGCCACAGCCGAGCGCCATGAGGCTGTCGGCAGTGAAGGCGGCGGCGGCGGCGGGGGCGTAAAAGGCGATATGGCCGAGGGTGTGGCCGGATACGTCGGTCACATCGATCTGCGTAGTGCCGAGGGTGAAGCTGTCTCCGTCGTGGAGCATTTTGTCGAGCGGTGGCAGGCGATGTGTGTCGGCGGCGGCGCCGTAGACGGCGGCGGGATAATCTGCGTGCAGCGCCGGAAGACCCTGGATGTGGTCGGGGTGGTGGTGGGTGAGCCAGATCTGTCTGAGGGCCCAGCCGCGCGCATTGAGTTCTGCCGCGATGGGCGCCGCTTCTGGCACGTCTATCAGCGCCACGTCGCCGGTTTGTTTGTCGCACAGCAGGAAGGCGTAATTGTCCGAAAGACAGGCAATCGTCACGAGGATGTGGCTGTCGGTTTCGATCTCTTCGGAAGGCATGGGCAAGGCTCCTTTGCTGCGGTAGAGTGGTGAAGAATGGCGCAACGAGAGGCTCTGTCAATGCATCTTGATGTTCAGGATCTGCGCAATTTCTATTACCGGAGCGCGTTGGGCCGCGCTGCGCAGAAATCGCTGCGAGACCGGATGATTGAGCTTTGGCCCGAGGCCAAGGGGCAGACGGTGGTTGGGTTCGGATTTGCCGCGCCGCTGTTGCGACCTTATCTGAAGGACGCGCGACGGGTTATAACGCTGATGCCAGGGCCTCAGGGCGTGATGCCTTGGCCTGCTGGGATGCCCAACACTTCCGTGCTGTGCGAAGAAACGCTCTGGCCCATCGAGACGGGCCATGTCGATAAGCTGGTGCTGCTGCACGGGCTTGAGACGTGCGAGCGGCAGGCCGATCTTCTTGAGGAATGCTGGCGCGTGCTGGGACCGGGGGGCAGAGCGCTTTTCATTGTGCCGAACCGCGCAGGGCTCTGGGCGCGGCGGGACCGCACGCCATTTGGCTACGGGAGGCCCTATTCTCCGGGGCAGCTCGACGCACAGCTGCGCAAGCACCAGTTTTTGCCCGAGCGGCATGCGGGCGCTCTGTTCCAGTTTCCCAGCGGACAACGGGTCTGGATGAAATCGGGTGGTCTGTTCGAGCGGGTAGGGCGCCATTTGCCCACGATGATGGCGGGTGGTGCCTTCATGGTGGAGGCGACCAAGCTGATTTATCCGCCGAAGGGCCGCGTAGAGCGCAAGCGCGTACGAAGCCCCATCGGGGTGATGGAGGGTGCGCCCAAGCCGGTCTGAGGCGCACCGATTTTTTCGATACACCAGGTTAGCGCGCGACCGGAACACCCTCGGGCAATCCAAGTAGCATGCCCACGTCAGCCTCGGTGATGGTGGTGGTTCCCTCAAAGCGGACGGTGGCGGTCAGGGTGTTTCCGTTGGCAACTGAGACAAGATCGATCGCCATATCCGTGTAGCCTTCCGCAGGGTTGGGCGTGAAGGTCAGGGTCTGGGTGTACGCCTCCGGCACGCCATCGGCCTCGGCGCGGTTGAGATAGCTGGGGTCGATCATCAGCATATCCTCGCCCGGCTCGAAATCGGTGATGACTGCCACAAGGCCGCCCGAAAGGTCGTCCGTGTCGCGCACCGCGCCGAAATCGAGGGCGATGATGTCCGCGCCGGCGCCGGTCGTGAAGGTATTGAAGGTATTGAAGGTATTGAAGGTATTGAAGGTGAAGGGGGGCGTGATGGTCCCGCTCACGTCTCCGAGAATGCCCTGCACATACAGGAGGTCATCGCCTGCGCCGCCGTTCAGGGTGTTGCCGCCACCGTCGAGTTGCATCACGTCATCCCCCGCACCGCCAAAGGAGCTGCCGCTGAGATTGGCGTATTGGCCGGTATTGAAGAACACATCATCGCCCGCGCCACCGCGCGCCTCGCCGGAACCGACGAGCTCGAAGCGGTCATCGCCGTCACCGCCATTGAGGTCAAAATTCTGACCGCCGCCGCGGAAGATGTCATCGCCGCGCCCGCCATTGGCGACCATATCGCGCGTCCCTTCCATAAAGATTAGGTCATCGCCGTTGCTGCCATTGACTGTGACACCAGAAGCGCGGTCGATTTCGATCTGGTCATTCCCTGCGTCCGCGCTGATGATGGCGCCTGTCGCATTCGAGCCGACAAAGATCAGATCATCGCTGCCAAGACCGTTCGTGACCTGATCCCGCGAAGCGGTCAGGCTGTCGGCCTCGTCGGTGCCTACGTCGGGGTTGGGTGGGAAGTTCGGATCAACCGGATCTACCGGAGTGAGGGGATCCACGGGTGTCACCGGCTCAGTCGGTATTGCGGGTTCGGTAGGATCGACCGGCGGCATCGGCTCAGGGGATCGACGGGCTCCGCCACTGCGTCATCAGCATCGGTCTATGCAAAGATGGGCAGGAGCAGGGCGAATCCCAGAAGAGAAATGACCACCAGAGCCGACGCAGATGAATCTCCATTATAAAAATTAAATATTTGAAGCTGACGAGAGGGTCGAACTTACCCAGCGTCAGTAGGGATCACCACGTTCGACATCCGCTGATGGTTTTATTGTTTCTGGCGATGCAACAAACACCCCAATTGTGGGGGTATTTCTGCAAAGTAAAAATCAGTGTGCCAACAAAAGAGGGTTTCGCTGTATCGTGCTGTGGACGGCTTCCAGAATCGTCGCAAAATTACTCGAAACCGCCCAGTGCCTTAAATTTCCGCAACGGGCAAATGGCCGCAATCGGGCCAAACCCTTGTAAACTAGGCAGGAGTGCGAAATCGCAGGTAACTATACCGTGTTGCGGCATTCAGAACGGTCTGCTACATCGCCCTAGAATTAACCGCATGCCTCGACAAACGGGGTGTGCCAATACGCTGGTGCCGCAGACAACCCGCCCACCGGCGCAGACGTATGAGAGGATGGACGTGTCGGAATCAGCTTCGATTTCCACCGGTATCGCGCAGCGCTATGCGACAGCCGTGTTCGAATTGGCCAAAGACGCCAAGAATGTCAAAGCCGTCGAGGCGGATCTGACGTCATTGCAGGACGCAATGGGCGCCAGCGATGATTTCCGCGCGCTCATACATTCGCCGATCTACACGCGCGACGAGCAGGCAGGCGCGATCGCCGCGATCGCCAAGAAGATGAAATTGTCGGATGTGATGGCAAACACGCTGAGCCTGATGGCACAAAAGCGTCGCCTGTTCGTGCTGCCGCACCTGATTCAGACCCTGCGCAACATCATCGCAGAGGACAAAGGTGAAGTGACGGCGGATGTTACCTCCGCCAAAGCGTTGACCAAGACGCAGGCCGAAAAGCTCGCCGCGTCGCTCAAGAAGACCACAGGTAAGACCGTGACACTCCACCAGAGCGTTGATGAGACACTCATCGGCGGTTTGATTGTTAAAGTGGGCTCGAAGATGATCGATACCTCGATCCGCTCCAAGCTCAATTCCCTTCAGAATGTAATGAAAGAGGTCGGATAAATGGGTATCCAAGCGGCAGAGATTTCTGCGATCCTTAAGGACCAGATCAAGAATTTTGGCCAAGAAGCTGAAGTAGCCGAAGTAGGCCGCGTGCTCTCCGTCGGTGACGGCATTGCGCGTGTCTACGGGCTGGACAACGTCCAGGCCGGCGAGATGGTCGAATTCCCCGGCGGTATTCAGGGGATGGCTCTGAACCTCGAATCCGACAACGTCGGCGTGGTTATTTTCGGGTCTGACCGCGACATCAAAGAAGGTGATTTGGTCAAGCGGACGAATTCCATCGTGGACGTGCCGATCGGGGACGAACTGTTGGGCCGTGTCGTTGACGGTTTGGGCAATCCCATTGACGGCAAAGGACCGATTGGCGCGACCAAGCGTGGCCTCGCCGAAGTCAAAGCGCCGGGCATCATCCCGCGCAAATCGGTTCATGAGCCGATGGCGACGGGTCTCAAGTCCGTGGATGCGATGATCCCCGTTGGCCGTGGCCAGCGCGAATTGATCATTGGTGACCGTCAGACAGGTAAAACAGCGGTCGCACTCGACGCGATGCTGAATCAGGCGCAGGTCAACAAGGCTGCAGGCGACGACGAGAGCAAGAAGATGTATTGCGTCTACGTTGCGATCGGTCAGAAGCGCTCGACCGTGGCGCAGTTGGTCAAGAAGCTCGAAGAAACTGGCGCGATCGAGTATTCGATCGTGGTTGCCGCGACCGCGTCCGAGCCTGCACCGATGCAGTTCCTCGCACCTTACTCCGCGACAGCCATGGCGGAGCACTTCCGCGACAATGGCCGTCATGCCCTGATCGTCTATGATGATCTGTCCAAACAGGCCGTGTCTTACCGCCAGATGTCGCTGCTGCTGCGCCGTCCGCCCGGGCGTGAAGCCTATCCCGGTGACGTTTTCTATCTGCACTCTCGTTTGCTGGAGCGTTCCGCCAAGCTTGGTGATGCGGCTGGCAACGGCTCGCTGACGGCTCTGCCGATCATCGAAACGCAGGGTGGCGACGTGTCCGCGTTTATTCCGACGAACGTGATTTCGATCACCGACGGTCAGATCTTCCTCGAGACCGAGCTTTTTTATCAGGGCATCCGCCCTGCGGTAAACACGGGCCTTTCGGTATCGCGTGTTGGCTCCTCCGCCCAGACGAAGGCAATGTCTTCCGTTGCGGGTCCGGTAAAGCTCTCGCTGGCGCAGTACCGTGAAATGGCGGCGTTTGCCCAGTTCGGCTCCGATCTTGATGCCTCCACCCAGCAGTTGCTGGCCCGTGGTGCGCGCCTGACCGAGCTGATGAAGCAGGCGCAGTACAATCCGCTGACCAATGCCGAAATCGTTTGCGTTATCTTTGCAGGTACCAACGGCTACCTGGACAAAGTGGATGTGAAATCAGTTGGCCGGTACGAGGCTGGTCTGCTCAAGCATCTGCGCGGCAAGCACGCCGATCTGCTGGACGACATCACCAACAACGACCGTAAGGTGAAAGACGAGCTGGCCGATAAAATCAAAGCAGCTCTCGACGCGTTCGCTGCTGACTTCGCATAAGGGAGAGATAGGCAATGCCCAATCTCAAAGACCTTAAAAACCGGATCGCGAGTGTGAAAAACACGCGTAAGATCACGAAAGCCATGCAAATGGTTGCCGCGGCGAAGCTTCGCCGCGCGCAGGAAGCTGCCGAAATGTCGCGCCCCTATGCGGAGCGTTTCAATGCGGTGATGGCTTCGCTTGCCGCCTCTGTCGGTGGGTCTGATACTGCGCCCAAACTGCTTAGCGGCACGGGCAAGGAAGACGTGCACTTGCTTTTGGTCATGACGGCTGAGAAAGGTCTTTGCGGTGGCTTTAACGCCAATATCGCCAAGAAGGCCCGCGCCCATGCGCAAAAGCTGCTGGCCGAGGGCAAGGAAGTCAAGATCCTGACCGTGGGCAAAAAAGGCCGCGACCAGATGAAGCGGGACTACTCTAAGTATTTCGTAGGTCACGTGGATCTGACCGAGGTCAAACGGATCGGCTATGCAGATGCGCAAGGTATTGCGAAGGATGTACTGAACCGGTTCGACGATGGCGAATTCGATGTCGCCACGATGTTCTATTCAGAGTTCGTCAACGTGGTCACGCAGATCCCGACGGCGTTGCAGATCATCCCGGCACAGTTTGATGAAGCGGAGGGCGATGCACCAGACACGCTTTTCGATTACGAGCCTTCCGAGGAAGCGATCCTCGCGGATCTGCTGCCGCGCGGTGTTGCGACGGCGATTTTCTCGGCGCTGCTGGAAAATGGCGCCTCCGAGCAGGGCGCGCGAATGTCCGCTATGGATAACGCGACGCGCAACGCCGGCGAGATGATCGAAGATCTGACCATCGAATACAACCGTTCACGTCAGGCCGTCATCACCAACGAGCTGATCGAAATCATTTCCGGCGCTGAAGCGCTGTAAGATATTGGAGTAACACGACATGGCAAACGCAGTCGGCAAAATCACCCAAGTCATCGGCGCTGTCGTTGACGTACAGTTCAAGGATAACCTGCCGGAAATCCTGAACGCCTTGACGACAGAAAACCAGGGTAAAAAGCTGATCCTCGAAGTGGCGCAGCACCTTGGCGAGAACACGGTTCGCACAATTGCGATGGATGCAACTGAAGGTCTCGTGCGCGGTCAGGAAGTGACCGACACCGGCGAGCCGATCATGATCCCGGTGGGCAACGCCACCTTGGGCCGCATCATGAACGTCGTCGGAGAACCTATCGACGAAAAAGGTCCCGTCAACTCAGACGAGCGCCGCTCCATCCACGCGGACGCGCCGGAATTTGCGGCACAGTCAACAACCTCCGAAGTGCTGGAAACAGGCATTAAGGTGATCGATCTGCTGGCGCCTTATGCCAAGGGTGGTAAGATTGGCCTCTTCGGCGGTGCGGGTGTGGGCAAGACCGTTCTGATCATGGAGCTGATCAACAACATCGCCAAAGTACACTCGGGCTATTCCGTTTTCGCGGGTGTGGGGGAGCGTACCCGTGAGGGCAACGATCTTTACCACGAGATGATCGAATCCAACGTGATCGTGCCGGACAACCTGACCGAGTCTAAAGTGGCCTTGGTATACGGCCAGATGAACGAGCCTCCAGGTGCGCGTATGCGTGTGGCCCTGACCGGCCTGACTTTGGCCGAGCAGTTCCGCGACCAGTCTGGTACGGACGTTTTGTTCTTCGTCGACAACATCTTCCGCTTTACGCAGGCTGGTTCCGAAGTGTCTGCTCTGCTGGGTCGTATCCCCTCCGCTGTGGGCTACCAGCCTACACTGGCGACGGATATGGGCCAGATGCAGGAGCGCATTACCTCGACCAAAGCCGGTTCGATCACCTCCGTGCAGGCCGTCTACGTGCCTGCGGATGACTTGACCGACCCTGCGCCCGCGACATCTTTTGCGCACCTTGATGCGACGACCGTTCTGGACCGTTCGATCTCCGAAAAAGGGATCTATCCAGCGGTTGATCCGCTCGGCTCTACCTCGCGTCTGCTCGACCCGCTCGTGATTGGTGAGGAGCATTACAAAGTCGCGACCGACGTGCAGCAGGTACTTCAGCGCTACAAATCCTTGCAGGACATTATTGCCATTCTCGGCATGGACGAACTGTCAGAGGACGACAAGTTGGCCGTGGCCCGTGCGCGCAAGATCGAGCGCTTCCTGTCGCAGCCGTTTGACGTGGCGAAGGTGTTTACCGGCGCGGACGGCAAGCAGGTGCCATTGGCAGAAACTGTCGCCTCGTTCAAAGCGGTTGTTGCCGGCGAATATGACCACCTTCCAGAAGGTGCGTTCTACATGGTTGGCGGCATCGAAGAAGTGAAGGCGAAAGCCGAGAAAATGGCAGCGGACGCTGCTGCTTAAGGAGGCCCTGTGATGGCAGACACGATGCAATTCGATCTGGTGTCGCCTGAGCGCCGCCTTGCCTCGGCGCGGGTGGTTTCGGTGCAAATCCCCGGTGCGGACGGTGAAATGACGGCGATGCCCGATCATGCGCCGACCATCACCACATTGCGCCCTGGCATCCTGACGGTAGACGGCCCTGACGGGCAGTCGCAATATGTGGTCACTGGCGGGTTTGCCGAGATCACGGCGACGGGTGTTTCGGTTTTGGCCGAGCGGGCTTTGGCGAGGGCGGACATGACGCAGGAGACCATGGACGAGATCATGGAAGAGGCACGCACGACCTATGCCAAGGTGAAGGAAGAGTTCGACAATCAACCCGGCCCGGTGGACGATGCAGCCAAGCTGCTATCGGACATGGTCGCAATGGGTGAGCGTATGGGTCTGTCCGCAAAAACCTGATCGAGGGTATAATGATTTAAGAGGCCCCGCAGCGATTGCGGGGCCTTTTGCGTTTCCAAGTGCCGTCGTTTTGCCATAAAATATAGATATTTCGTGCGCTCATCTTACGACAGGAACACCACAATGAAGAAATTGCGCAGCACGGTTGTCGGCGTGGACAGCGGCGACGAAGTTCTGTTCGAGGATTTCGAAGATGGGGGCGAAATGTGGACGGGCCGGGGCCAGCGGGAGCGGCGGCGGCGGATTCGTTTTTCCGAGGCCTACCGCACAGTGCCTACGGTGCAGTTGTCGATTTCGCTCTGGGATATGGATGCGGGCACGGTGTTGCGCGCGGACGTCACGGCGGAGGCGGTGACAGAGGTGGGCTTCGATATGGTGTTTCGGACCTGGGGAGATACAAAAGTGGCCCGCGTGCGGATCGCCTGGACCGCGTTTGGCGAGCTTGAGGACGCGGACGCCTGGGACGTGGGATAAAAGCGAGATAGGCACCCTCCCGCGAGCCGCAGCCAGATGCATTTAAGATGAAGTTAAGGGTCTAATCGGCTGTGTACATGCCGTCGTAGATCGGGCCAAGCGTGTCCTGCTCGAAGAGCGACGATACGGACGTGCCGTTCCATATGTTGAGGATGGCTTGGGCGAAGATGGGTGCGGTGGGTACGATGCGGATGTTGGGTGCGTTTTTGATCGCGTCTGTAGGCTGTATTGTGTCGGTGATGACCAGCGATTTCATCGCGGATTTCGTGACACGCTCGACCGCCGGGCCGGACATGACGCCGTGGGTGATGTAGGAGTGAACTTCCTTGGCGCCGTTTGCGATGAGCAGTTCGGCAGCCTTGCACAGGGTGCCCGCGGTGTCGCAGATGTCGTCCACGATCAGGCAGGTTTTGCCGGTGACGTTCCCGATTACAGTCATTTCGGAGACTTCGCCTGCTTTCTCGCGGCGTTTGTCGACGATGGCGAGGGGTGCATTGAGCCGTTTGGCCAATTCGCGCGCACGGGCCACGCCGCCCACATCCGGCGAGATGATCATCAGGTCTTCCATCTGATCCTTGAAGGCGTGCTTGATATCGAGCGCGAAGACGGGAGACGCGTAGAGGTTGTCGACAGGAATATCGAAAAAGCCCTGAATTTGGGCTGCGTGCAGATCCATAGTCAGAATCCGTTCGATACCGGTGCCCACGAGCATGTTTGCGACCAGTTTGGCGGTGATGGGGGTGCGCGCCTTGGTGCGCCGGTCCTGCCGGGCGTAGCCGAAGTAGGGCAGCACGGCCGTGACACGTTGCGCCGAGGAGCGGCGCAGGGCATCCGCCATGATCAGTAGCTCCATCAGGTTGTCGTTGGCGGGGTTCGAGGTGGATTGAATGATAAACATATCCTCTCCGCGCACGTTCTCGAATACTTCGACGAAAATTTCGCCATCGTTAAACCGTTCAACCCGGGCTTCGACCAGACCGACATTCACCCCGCGGTGCAGCGACATGCGCCGGGCGATCGCTTTGGCAAGAGGCATGTTGGAATTGCCGGAAATCAGCTTTGGCTCTGGGATATGGCGCATGTGGGAGGGGCTCCGTGGCAGCGGTTTAACAGAATCGTTACATTGAACCCCCAGTAACATGCGCCTAGGGTCAGGCAAAGCGCACACACCCTCATGGAGCACCAAATGGCCCGTATCGACTATTATTTTGCGACCCTGTCGCCCTACTGCTATCTCGCGGGCACACGGCTGGAGGAGGTCGCTGCGCGGAACGGAGCGCAGATCAATTACAAACCATTCGATATCATTCAGGGATTCGGGCGCACGGGCAGCGTGCCACCCAAGGAACGCCACCCCAGCCGGATCGAATACAGGGCGCAGGAACTAACGCGCCAGGCCAAAAAGCTGGGCCTGCCCTTCAATCTCAAGCCCGCGCATTGGCCGACCAACGGGGCGCCTGCAGCCTATGCCTTCATTGCCGCGCAAAACGCGGGCGGCGGTGATCTGGGGCAACTGGCGCATGCCATCACGCGTGCCTGCTGGGCCGAGGAGAAGGACATTGCCGATGATGGCGTGATCCGCGCGTGCCTGACGGAGGTGGGGTTTGACGCTGATCTGGCCGACAGCGGATTGCTCTTGGGCGCGGAGACCTACACCCGAAACTTGGAGGATGCGGTAGAGGCTGGGGTGTTCGGTGCGCCGTTCTATATCGTCGAGGGCGAGCGGTTCTGGGGGCAGGACCGCCTTGACGATCTGGACCTATATCTTCAGGGAAAGCTGTGACACTTCATACGCATACACATCTCTACGAGGGGGCGCCGCGCAGGGCGCTGGCCATTCATTGCACCTTGGGCCATTCGGGCGCTTGGCGGGGGATGGCGGCAGCGCTCAAAGATGATCTGAGCATTCTGGCCTTCGATCTGCCGAGCCACGGGAAATCGGGCGTCTGGGACCGGACCGGCAACATACATGATGTAGCCACGGATATGGCGCGCGGGCTCATCATCGAGCGGATGGACCTCATCGGTCATTCATTCGGGGCGACGTTGGCGCTCAGGATCGCGGTGGAGAGCCCTGAGTTGGTGCGTAGTCTGACGCTCATCGAACCTGTGTATTTCGCTGCTGCGATGGAAGATGATCCCGGCATGCTGGCCGAGTACAAGCGTGACAGTGCAGCACTTGATGCCGCATTCGCCAGCGGCGACGAGCGCGAAGCCGCGCGGGTATTCAACCGCGATTGGGGCGATGGTACGCCCTGGCATACGCTGCCCGAGCGGATGCGCGAGCACATGACGCGGCTGGTGCATTACGTCCCTGCAAGTGCTGCGTTTTTGCACCATGACAGTGCGGGTTTGCTGAACGAAGGCCGCATGGCGGGGGCGTCGATGCCTGCGGTGCTGATCGAGGGGGATCAATCTCCGCCGATGAGTGCCAAAGTGGCGGTATCGTTGGAGAAACGTCTGCCAGACGTGACGCGGGTCGTAGTCGAGGGGGCAGGGCATATGCTGCCCGTGACCCATCCCGATGCTGTCGCGGTGCCTGTGCGGGCGTTGCTCGCGCGCAGCTAGAAGTGGCTAAGGAATTGGTCGACGAGATCGTCGCTCATAGCCCAATCGCAAACGAGGCGGCAGGCGAGCATTTCATCAGCCGGGCCTGTCGCCACATCACCGCCAGTCACGTAATATTTCGCGCCTGCCGCCTGTAATTTCTGGTGCACGGCGCGGGGGAAGCGGGCGAAAATCATGTTGGCCTGCGGCTCATGCAGGAATTCTGCGCCGTGGTTGCGGAGGCCTTTGGTCAGGCGGGCACAGGCGTCATTTGCCGTTCGGGCCATTTCGAGCCAGAGATCATCCGCGAGATAGCCCTCCATCTGGGCGGAAAGGTAGCGGTGCTTGGAGAACAGATGCGCGCCACGCTTGCGACGGTATTCGAACTCCTGCGCCTTGGACGGGTCGAAGAAAATTACCGCTTCGACGCCCATGCACCCGTTCTTGGTACCGCCAAAGCTCACCACGTCCACACCTGATTTCCACGTCATCTCGGCCGGCGTGCAGCCTAGGGCAACTTGGGCGTTGGCAAACCGCGCGCCGTCGAGGTGCACGGGCAGATCGGCTGCCTGCGCTACGGCGGTGAGGGCGCGGATCTCCTCCAATGTATGGACCGAGCCATGCTCGGTGACTTGGGTGATCGAGACGGCACCGGATTGAGCCATGTGCACGACGCCCTTGGGACGGCGGGCGATGCCAGCAGCGAGGTCTTCGGGAGCCATTTTGTCTGGCGTAGGGATCAGGGTGAGTTTCGCGCCGGTATAGAACTCTGGGGCGTTACATTCGTCTTCCTCGATATGGCTGTATTGTGCGCAAAAAATAGTCTGCCAGGGCTCGGTATAGCAGGCTAGCGCCAGCGAATTGGCGGCGGTGCCTGTGGCAACCAGATAGATCGCCGCATCGGGCGCCTCAAATAGGGTGCGCAGATCGGCGCGGACCTTCCCCATGATCTCGTCGTTGCCGTAGGGCATGGCGTAGCCAGTGTTGGCATCGACCACGCGCTGCATGATCTTGGGGTGTGTAATACCGGTGTTGTCGGAGGCGAAATACATCAGGTTGGCTCCTCGATGATGTGATCTTCCCAGTCTTCGAAGGCGGTTTCCCATTCGCTGACCGTCCGGCCCTGCATCGATACGCCCGCTTTGTGGACGCTCTCGGGGGTGCCGGTCAACAGCGGGTGCCAGCTTGGCAGGGGCTGGCCCTTCCACAGGAGACGGTAGGCGCAGGTTTGTGGCATCCAATAGGCGTGATCGTCGATGTTGTCGGGCGTCATGACAATACAATCGGGCACGAACTGGTGGCGGATGTCGTAATGCGCACAGCGGCATGTGGCGTCGTCCAAGAGGCGGCAGGCGACGTTCGTGAGCGCAACATCGCCGGTGTCCTCGTCTTCCAGCTTGTTCAGGCAGCATTTCCCGCAGCCGTCACAGAGCGCCTCCCATTCCTTTTTATTCAGGGATTTAAGCGGTTTGCGTTCCCAGAACTTCGGGCTGAGGCCTTGCCGATCTATTTGGTCGGACCCTGCGGCTTGATCGGTGGGAGTATTCATAGCGCGCTCAGGATGTCGCGGGCGCGTTGGCTGTCGGCGTCCATCTGGGTGATGAGGGCTTCAAGGCTGTCGAACTTCTCTTCGCCGCGCAGATGATCGACCAGTGCGACGGACAGGGGGGTGCCATAAAGATCGCCTTTGAAATCGAAGATGAACGTCTCGAGATTGGGTTTGTTCTCGCCGAACATCGGGCGGACACCCATAGAGGCGACGCCGTGATAACTGCCCTTGTGGGGGCCCTCCAGCACATCCGCCAGCACGGCATAGACGCCGAAGGCGGGGGGGTGCAGCCCGTCGATCGACATGTTGGCTGTGGGGTAGCCAAGCTCTCGGCCGCGCTGCTCCCCGCCAATCACGGGCCCTTCAATGCGGTGCCAGTGGCCGAGCATTGCAGCGGCGTCGCGCGGGCGGGCCTCGCTCAGCGCCTGCCGGATCGCAGTGGAGGAGACGGTCTGCTCGGATTGCGCCATCAGGGGGGCGATGCTCACGCCGAACCCGAGTTGTTCCCCAAAGGCCTCCAGATCAGCGGCGGTGCCAGCGCGGGCCTTGCCAAAGCAAAAATCAGCGCCGACGACGACATGGCGCAGACCGAGGCCCCGGTGGAGCACTTTATCGGCGAACTCGAAGGGAGAAAGGGAGGCAAGCGCTGTGTTGAACGGCAGCTCGTAGAGCTTTTCAACGCCGAGCTTGGCCAGCCGCGAGGCGCGCGCGGCACTGCTCATGAGCCGGAACGGTGGCGCATGGGGGGCGAAATAAGCGCGCGGGTGCGGATTGAACGTGACCACGCCAAGGGGTGCATCGGGGGCGGCACTGCGCGCCCTCTCGATGACAGAGTGATGGCCCAGATGTACGCCGTCGAAATTACCGATCGCCGCAGTCGCGCCGCGATCGGTATCTTGCACAAATTGATAGTCAGAAATGATCCGCATGGACGTCTAGGTAGCCGCCCGCGCGCGCGCGCGCAAGCTCAGTCGAACTTGCGCGACGGTGCCAAAACGGTGGCCTCGCCCACCAGCACTTTTTTGCCCTCCACGGAGCAGTGGCAATCCATTTTGACGATACGTTTGGCGGGGTCGATCTCGGTGACTTTCACCTCGGCATAGACCGTATCGCCGGGGCGCACGGGACGCAGGAATTTCAGCGATTGGCCAAGGTAGACTGTGCCGTGGCCGGGCAGTTGCTCGCCGATCACAGCGGAAATGAGGCCAGCGGTGAGCATACCATGAGCGATGCGACCTTGGAATATCGTGTCTTGCGCGTAATCATCGTCGAGATGCACAGGGTTGCGATCTGTCGAGATGGTGGCGAACATCTCGATATCCTCGTCGGTGACTTGTTTACGGATATAGCGGAACATGCCGATTTCGATGTCTTCGATGACGATGGTGCCGCGCGGAAGATTGTCCAACATGTTTGCCCTCTTGGTAATAAAAGTACGATCAGGAAGCATCGTTTGGAACTTAATTACTTCGCAACCGCAGAAATGCAAGCATTAAGTGGGTCAGCGCAGGTGACCTATTGTGAAGGTTGGATCCAGTTTTTCACCGTTGAGATAGGTGGTTAGGGCCTGTTCGTCTGGCTGCGTCGTTGTCTTTGTCTCGGCGGCGGCCAAGCCACCCGAGATGAACAGAGAATCAATCCCCTCGTCGATTGCCCCCTTCACGTCGGTGAGGATTCCATCGCCGATGGCGAGGATGCGCGCATCCGGCACAGTGGCTCCCGATTTGTGCAGGCGGCGGCGGGCGAGGTCATAGATGGGGGCGTGGGGCTTGCCGAAATAGAGGCTCTCCCCGCCCATCTCGGTATACATCTTGGCCACGGCGCCCGCACACCATTCGCGGACCTCGCCACGGTCCACAATCAGGTCCGGGTTGGCGCAGAGCAGCTTGAGCCCGCGCGCGTGCGCCGCCTCAAGATCGGGGCGCCAGTTCTCGGGATCGGCCTGTGCATCGAACGGGCCAGTGCAGACGATTCCGTCCGCCTCGGCGAGAGGCACGCGCGTGATTTCCACCGGGTTTTCCAGAATTTCGAGCGGATCAAAGAACCGGCTGTCGGTGACGGGGCCCAGGTGCCACACGGACGTACCTACAACACCGCGGTACATCGCCGAGCGCGCGGAATCACCCGATGTGGCGATGGCGTCGTAGGCATCCTGCGGCACGCCAAAATGCACAAGCTGCTTTGTCACGCCCTTGCGGGGGCGCGGCGAATTTGTGACCAGCACGACCTTACCGCCTGTCTTGCGGTAGTTTTGCAGCGCTTCCACTGCTGCGGGCATCGCCGCCACGCCATTGTGCACGCAGCCCCACAGATCGACGAAAAGCGCGTCATAGGCCTGCGAGATCTCGGAAAGGGCGGTGATGATGCGGGTCATGGGTGGCTCCAATAGATTGCTCGCCTCGCAGATACCGGAGCGGGGGCAGGATGCAAATACGCAAAAGGCCCCCTGACTTCACAGGAGGCCCCTTCGATCCGCTGTCTCAGAGTCAGACCTTGAGAAACGGGATGATCTGCTTTTTACGGCTCATGATTCCGGGCAAGACGACCGTGTCACCGGTCACTTTCGCATCGAATGATTTCTCGGCGACGGATTTGGTCAGCTCGTTGGGCACCAGCATCGTGGCTTCCTCGTTCAGGATATCGACGACGAAGAGCAGGACCTGATCCGCGCCATCCTCGCGCGCGACGTCCGGCATGGCGGCCATCAGAGCGTCCTTGCGGTCCAAAATGGCGGAGGGCGATGTGGTTTCCAGAACGGACACGCGGAACTGCTTGCCGCCGACTTCGTACTCTTTGCTGTCCATGCGCAAAAGCTCGGCTTCGGAGAAGGCAGAGACGTCGGATTTGGCCGCAAACATTTGTGCGGCGTAATCGGAGATGTCGACACCGAGGCTCTCGGCCAGCGACCATGCGATGGCCTTGTCTTCCTGCGTGGTGGTGGGAGAGCGGAATTCGAGCGTGTCGGACAGGATGCAAGTGAGCATGGCGCCTTTGATCTCGCTGGGCATTTGCGCCATGTCCTTGCCGATCATCTTCCACATGATGGTGGCGGTGCAGGCCACCGGCTCGATCCGGATTTGGATCGGTGCTTTCGTCTGTAGACCGCCGATCAGGGCGTGGTGGTCGATGATGGCGGTGATGTTTGCCTCATTGATGTTGGCGGGGAGTTCGGCGGGGTTATTCGTGTCTACGATGACCACGTCCTGACCTGCCTCAATGCCGCTGATAATCTCGGGCTTGTCGAGCTTCCAGTGGTCGAGCATGAAGAGCGCTTCGGTGTTCGGCTCGCCCAAAAGTGCTGGCTTCGCAGGGGTGCCCAAAATCTCGGAGAGATACCACGCCCAGACGATCGGGCTTCCGGTGCTGTCGGTGTCGGGGGATTTGTGGCCAAAAACGAGAGTGGTCATGGGGCGCTCCTGAAAATCTGCGGGTCAATTTGCGCGGCTTATAGCAGGAACGCGCGCGGTGTCACGAGGCAAGCGTACGCTGCGAGGTCTTGCGCGTGGTTGCGCTGCTCGTTTGTGTGATTTGTATTTTGGTGCAATAGTTCGGCGCACGTGCCCTGACGCTGCGTTGGTTCTAAAGCATTCCCAGTTCGGCGCGCAGTTTGCGGGTGAGCTTGGCGGCGACCATATCATAGGAAGCACGGATATGCGCGCGCAGGCTGTCGTCCGGCAGGCCCGGCGCATCATACTGCTGGATCCATTTGAGACCGCGGGAGGCCATGTACGGCGCGGGGCGCAGGCCGGGGCTGTCGCCGAGGATTTCGAACGCGAGATGGCTAACCTTGAAGGTGATGGTATTGCCCGTCTCGCCCATGCCGAGGATCGCAAAAACCTTACCACCGATCTTGTAGACGTCCGCGTCGCCCCATTGGACCACATGTGTGGCGTTGGGCAGGGCGGCGCAGAAATGTCGCAGGTCTTCGCGGGTCATCGGCTTAGCTTAGGGGGTCGCGCGCGGTTTGGGAATGGTGATAGATTGCCGTCATGAGCCCGCGCGAGACTGATCTATATCCTGCTGTCAAAACCTTTCTGGAGGGGCAGGGATATGTGGTGAAAGCCGAAGTGGGCGCTGCCGATGTCGTCGCACTTCGAGGGGCGGAGTCGCCGCTGGTGGTCGAGCTCAAGCTGGGGTTTTCGCTTGCCCTGTTTCACCAATGCACAGAGCGGTTGAAGCTGAGTGACGATGTCTACATGGCCGTGGCCCACAAGCCGGGAAAGCCGTTTTACAAAGCGGTTAAGGCTAATACAGCGCTCGCGCGACGCTTGGGGCTGGGACTGATGACGGTGCGGGTCGCGGATGGGCTGGTGACGGTACATTGTGATCCGGGGCCCTATGCGCCGCGAAAGAATGCCAAGCGACAGGCGACATTGCTGCGCGAATTTGCTCGCAGGCAGGGTGATCCGAACGATGGCGGACAGACGCGCGCCGGGCTGGTGACCGCGTACCGCCAGGATGCGGTCAAGATTGCGGTCTATCTCTACGAGGTGGGCGCATCCAAGGGCGCGGATGTGGCGCGCGAGACGGGCATCACGAAGGCCACGGCAATGATGCGTGCGAACCACTATGGTTGGTTCGAAAAGGTCGAAAAAGGGATTTATGGGCTTACACCTGCGGGCGCGCAGGCTGTGAGCGTCTCGGGCAGAATTCTAGGCGCGGATTGACCGCCGCCGCCGGGCTCGCGTTACCTGTATCGGACATGAAGAGGCGGTTGGTGCCAGCTCCCTCGTCGAAAAAATGCCGCTGGAATCAGCAAAGAGAGTGTCCGCGTCTGGCCCCACTGATCAACATATCGCTGCCGTCACTGCCAGCGATCCGGTGCTCGACGCGGTGCCGCTTAGCATATTGTTGCCGCTGCAGTATCACTGCGCTCGCGTGCTGCACATAGGGGACCCTCAGGGATCCGTTTGAATGATTCGCTGACGCTGCGTCCCGGAGGTCGGAATTCTGCGCTCAGTTTTTCTCATACTGTCCGTTGACAGCTTGTCGCAGAGCGCCTAATTACCCCTCGTTAGCACTCGACGATGGTGAGTGATAACGGCGGGCCGCTTCAGGTGAAGGGCCGGTCATAGAGATAACTTTGAGCATCAAGGAGCTACAAAGATGGCATTAACACCACTTCACGACCGCGTGCTGGTTAAGCGCACAGAGGGCGAAGAGAAAACTTCCGGCGGGCTGATCATTCCCGATAGCGCAAAAGAAAAGCCCTCCGAGGGTGAAGTCGTTGCCGTGGGCGAAGGCGCCCGCAAAGACAACGGCGAGCTGATCACACCTGCTGTCAAAGCGGGCGACAAAATTCTGTTCGGCAAATGGTCCGGCACGGAAGTTACCGTCGACGGTGAAGAAATGCTGATGATGAAAGAAAGCGACATAATGGGGATCCTGTCCTGATCCCACATCGGGATTAACGGGCAGGCGGGTCTGACCCGCCTCAAGACACGCTTCACATCAACCCAATTTTAGGAGATTTCGAAAATGGCTGCAAAAGATGTCAAATTCGGTACGGACGCGCGCAACAAGATGCTCAAGGGTGTTAACATCCTCGCAGACGCCGTCAAAGTAACACTCGGCCCCAAAGGCCGTAATGTGGTTCTGGACAAATCGTTCGGCGCCCCGCGCATCACCAAAGACGGTGTATCTGTCGCCAAAGAGATCGAGCTTGAAGACAAGTTCGAGAACATGGGCGCACAGATGGTCAAAGAAGTGGCCTCGCGTACAAATGACGAAGCAGGCGACGGTACAACAACCGCAACTGTGCTGGCTCAGGCCATCGTCAAAGAAGGCATGAAATCGGTTGCCGCTGGCATGAACCCGATGGACCTCAAGCGCGGTATCGATATGGCCACGCTGAAAGTCGTCGAAGCAATCCGCGCCGCAGCACGTGACGTGACAGACAGCGACGAAGTTGCACAGGTCGGCACGATCTCCGCAAATGGCGAAGCCGAAATCGGCCGTCAGATCGCGGATGCGATGCAGAAAGTCGGCAACGAAGGCGTAATCACCGTCGAAGAGAACAAGGGTCTGGAAACAGAAACCGACGTTGTCGAAGGCATGCAGTTCGACCGTGGCTACCTGTCGCCCTACTTCGTGACCAACTCCGACAAAATGACTGTCGAGCTGGAAGATGCGATCATCCTGCTGCACGAGAAGAAGCTCTCCTCGCTCCAGCCAATGGTGCCGCTTCTCGAGCAGGTTATCCAGTCGCAAAAGCCACTGCTCATCATCTCCGAAGATGTTGAAGGCGAAGCACTTGCCACGCTGGTCGTGAACAAGCTGCGCGGCGGTCTGAAGATTGCAGCGGTGAAAGCACCCGGTTTCGGCGATCGTCGCAAGGCGATGTTGCAGGATCTCGCGGTTCTGACCGGTGGTCAGGTGATCTCCGAAGATCTGGGCATGAAGCTTGAATCCGTGACTATGGACATGCTGGGCTCCGCCAAGAAAGTGTCGATCACCAAAGACACAACAACCATCGTCGACGGCGCTGGCGAGAAAGCCGAGATCGAAGCACGTGTTGCCCAGATCCGTAACCAGATCGAAGAAACCACATCCGATTATGATCGTGAGAAGCTGCAAGAGCGCGTGGCCAAGCTGGCCGGTGGTGTTGCCGTGATCCGCGTCGGTGGTATGACCGAAACCGAAGTGAAAGAGCGTAAGGACCGTGTCGATGACGCGCTGAACGCGACACGCGCTGCGGTTCAGGAAGGTATCGTCGTCGGCGGCGGTGTGGCTCTGATTCAGGCGGGCAAATCGCTTGACGGTCTCAAGGGTGCGAACAACGATCAGGACGTGGGTATCTCCATCGTGCGTAAAGCACTGGAAGCACCACTGCGCCAGATCGCTGAGAACGCCGGTGTGGACGGTTCCGTCGTTGCGGGCAAAATCCGCGAGAGCGACGACCTGAAGTTCGGCTTCAACGCGCAGACCGAAGAATATGGCGACATGTTCAAGTTCGGCGTCATTGACCCGGCCAAGGTCGTGCGTACAGCGCTTCAGGATGCGGCCTCTATTGCCGGTCTTCTGATTACCACCGAAGCCATGGTTGCCGATCGTCCGTCCAAGGACAACGGCGGCGGCGGCATGCCCGACATGGGCGGAATGGGCGGCATGGGCGGCATGATGTAATACGGTTTCGCCTTAGCGAAATCTGCCGACCGTACACTGCTTTTATCCTAAGAAAAGCCAGTGGCGCGGGACGCATCATCCCCTGTCCTTACCGACAGTGCAAAGGGCTCCTTCGGGAGCCCTTTGTCATGTGCGGAGTATTTTGATTAAATGCTCCGAAATCATTGCGGTATAGAAACGGGGGCGAAACGAGCCTGGCTGGTTTTCGGTGACATGCAGTGTTTTCAACGCCGATGCAGCCCTGCCAGATATTTCGGACGATGACTTTGAGGACACCGTCTTTCGAAAGGCTGTCCGCTACCGGAAGGAATGTGCGTGATATCGCCTGTAGTCATATGCATGGTCCCGCAGGATCTAAGCATGTTCTGGATTGCAACGATCGGCAATGCACTAAAGCAGTATCACGATGCCTACCCTGCGGCTGCGTGACGAGGTGGAAGGTACGGGCAGGGACTTTGCCGATGGGCGCAAGATGGTTGTGCATATCTGCGCCCTGCGCGTGGATTTGATAACCCACCACGACTGCTGGCCGCTATAAAAACCGCTCGCTTAATCACGATGCCGCAACGATCATGGTGACCGGTGAAGGTGATATTGAAATGGCTATCACGGTCATGCGCAGCTGTTGCAGTAATTTTTCGCCAAAGAGGTGGTGACGGCCGCATAGTTCTGATTGGTGATGACCGCTGCGAGGCAGACCGCTATTGTGCACCGTGATCCTGTCACACTGAGCGCGCACCAGCGCGACATAATCCGACAGGGTCTGAGCGAAACGCTTTTGGACCGTGCTGTGCAAATATTGTCGCACCCTCGTTCAAGGCGCAATTCCGACAGATAATTGGCGCATCTCCATCGGTCTTTGCGCTGCGGGTTCCTCGCGATCCGGAAGCCGTTCTGGCCATACCTCAGGTAGCCGACGAGTTTATTTTTAACTGAGGGCTTGGCCGACGCAGTGCTGCGCGGTAAGCGAAGCGATGCGCCTGATCTTTCTCACAATCCTCACGATGTGTGCCTTTGCCGCCAATTCCGTTCTGACCCGGGCGGCGGTGGAGGGTGGGCATATAGGCCCCGAGGGATTTGCCGTATTGCGGGTGGCTGCGGGCGCCACGATGTTGGGTGCGATTGCGCTTTGGCGCAGAGCTTTCCTGCCGCTTTGGGGGCGCGCCCGGCTCATCGGGGCGGCTAGCCTCACGCTCTATATGGTTGGATTTTCACTCGCGTATCTGACCCTTGATGCAGGTCTCGGCGCGCTGATCCTCTTCGGTGTTACGCAAATTACGATGTTTGCCCATGCGGCGCTCACGGGTCAGCCGCCCGGCACACGGCAGATCGCAGGGGCGACTGTCGCTTTTGCCGGTCTGGTGCTTGTGCTGTGGCCCGGAGAGGGAAGTGTGACCGATCCAATCGGGGCCACTTTCATGTGTTTGGCGGGGCTGGGCTGGGCGGTCTATACGATTGCGGGGCGCGGCGCGGCCGATCCTCTGGCTGCGACGGGTGCGAACTTCATACTGTGTTTCCCGTTGCTTGCGGTGGTCTTGTTCACCAGCGGAATCGAGGCGGATGCGCAGGGCATCTTTTTGGCTGTGATCTGCGGTGCTGTCACGTCCGGACTGGGATATGCGCTTTGGTACTCCGTTCTGCGGCAGATGCGTGGAACGACGGCTGCTGTGGTTCAGCTTAGCGTGCCGGTGATCGCGATTGCGGCGGGTACAGTGCTTTTGGGCGAGACTGCGGGTGGCGTCGTTCTGCTGGCGGCGGCAATGGTCGTCGGCGGGATCGGCTGGGCAGTGACCGCTAGACGATGAGCGGCTCGAGCGGATCGTAGAACGGCGCATCCGTGTCGCGCCATGCCACCGCTGCCAGGCTGTCTGGCTTTACCCGCAGGCGTGCCATTTGGTCCCGCGTGACCCAGCGCCGGTCGGTCACGATCTCGTCCACATCATGCCATCCGTGATCGAGGGTCGGCGGGCTCAGCAGTGTGCAGTGGAAGTAGACATCAACCTGATGAAAGCTGCCTGTTGGATCATGGAACTCGTTAACCAGACAGGGCGCGCCCACGGCGATGCGCAGCCCGGTTTCCTCATAGACCTCGCGCACCAGATTCTCGGGCAGCGCACTCCCCCGCTCCACCCCGCCCCCGGGCGCGCACATCAGATCGCTTTTCCCCGCTGGCCACGCGTTGACCAGCAGCAGGCGATCCTCGTGCAGAATGATCGCGCGCACAGCGAGGCGGGGGGGCGTCGTGGGGGTCATCGTGCGAAGGGCCTTCATGGGGGATTACATCGGCGCGCTTTGGCACTACATAGCGCGTATGAGAATTGCGGTGATCATATGTGCTTTGCTCCTGACGGCAAGTGCGGTGCAGGCGCGCTGTGTGGTGCTGTTGCATGGGCTGGCGCGCACTGAGACATCGTTTGCACTGATGGAGGCGGCACTGGAGGCCGAGGGCTGGCGCGTTGTGCGGCCCGGATATCCCTCGACCGAGGCCCCGATTGAGGAATTGACGCGACGCACCCTGCCAGATGCCGTTGCGCAATGCGGCACTGAAAAGGTTGATTTTGTGACCCATTCGATGGGCGGGATTCTGCTGCGCCAATGGGTGGCCGATGGGGGCGCCGAGCGTGTGGGGCGTGCCGTGATGCTGGGCCCGCCCAATCAAGGAAGCGAGATTGTGGACGAGCTGCGCGATGTGATCGCCTTCGACTGGATCAACGGGCCTGCGGGGCTGCAAATGGGCACAGGCGAAAGTTCGATCCCGCGCAGCCTGCCGCCCGCGAATTTCGAAGTCGGGATCATCGCCGGGTCCCAATCGCTCAATCCCTATTTCTCGACGCTGCTGCCGGGGCCTGACGATGGCAAGGTCGCAGTTTCTTCTACACGCCTGCAAGGGATGCGCGCGCATCTCGTGCTGCCGGTGACACATACATTTATGATGAACAATCCGCAGGTGATTTCGCAGACGGTCGCGTTTTTGCGCACCGGTGCGTTTGACCCTGAAATGACATTTTTCGGCGCCGTGCTGGAGCAGTTCGGTTGCCCGGACGGCGCGTGCTTGCCCGGAATCGAGGATTTCAGTGCTGAGCCTTGATCTGACGGGAGCGGAGGTGCTGGGGCCAAGCGGCCTGCACCGGGACGGGCTGTCGTTTGCCAAAGGTGTTATCGTGCAAGCCCCTGTTGGTCGGGCGGTGGACGTGAGTGGCTATCTGGTACTGCCCGGCATCGTGGACGTGCACGGCGACGGGTTCGAGCGGCATCTGGCGCCCCGCCGGGGTGCCATGAAGCAGATGGCCGAGGGGCTTGTTGCCGTCGAGGCTGAGTTGGCCGCAAATGGGATTACCACGGCGACGTTGGCCCAGTTCGTGAGCTGGGAAGGCGGGGTGCGAGGGCTTGAGTTTGCCGAGCAGGTCTTTTCGCATTTGCGCGACGTGGCGCCAGCGATGGTGACGGATCTGCGCGGCCAACTTCGGTTCGAGACGCATTTGCTGGAGTTCTACGAAGAGTTACCCGCGCGCATGGCCGACTGGGGCCTACGCTATATCGTCTTCAACGATCATCTGCCGCACGACAGGCTCAGCGCAGGGCAGCAGCCCCGGCGGCTGGTCTCGCAAGCGCTCAAGGCGCGGCGCAGCCCGGAGGCGCATCTGGCGTTGATGCAGGCGCTGGAAGCGGAGAGTGACGAGGTGCCGGCCGCACTGGATTGGTTGTGCAAACAGCTTGCGGCACAGGGGATCGCCATGGGCAGCCATGACGACACCACCGCCGAGGGCCGGGCGCGCTGGGCTGCGCGCGGTGTCGATGTGGCGGAGTTCCCCGAGACGCTGGAGGCTGCGGAGGCTGCGCGGGATCTGGGCGGGATCGTGGTGATGGGTTCGCCCAATGTGGTTCGGGGTGGCTCGCATAATCTCAATGTCTCGGCGGTCGATCTGATCGCGATGGGCTACTGTGATGCGCTGGCGTCCGATTACCACTATCCCAGTGCGCGGCGGGCGGCACTTATGCTTTGGCAAAACGGTATGCTTGATCTGACCGCGGCATGGGGGCTGGTGTCTGCCGGTCCTGCGGGAGTTTTGGGGCTAACGGACCGTGGCGTCCTAGTGCCCGGCAAGCGCGCGGATCTGGTGGTGCTGGAGCGCGAGAGCCTTCGGGTCGCGGCGACGCTGGTACAAGGCCGGGTGAGCTATCTGAGCGGTGATGTGGCCGCGCGGTTCATGGGTTGATTGCAGACTGATGGGAGTTTGCCCGCTCAATTTTTGATCCTGTTGACATGGCCCATCTTGCGGCCTGGCTTGGTTTCGACCTTACCATAAAGATGGATGGCACAGTTTGGCTCTTTCGCCAGCGCGGGCACCTTGTCCACATCCGCACCGATCAGATTTTCCATCACGACGTCCGAGTGGCGCCCACCGTCACCTAGAGGCCAGCCCGCGATGGCGCGGATGTGCTGTTCAAACTGGTCTACGGCGCAGCCGTTCTGGGTCCAATGGCCGGAATTGTGCACGCGCGGGGCGATCTCGTTCACGATGAGGCCCTGCGGGGTCACGAAAAGTTCGACCCCCATGACGCCGACATAGTCGAGCGTATTCAGGATCTTGGCAGCGAGCAGGACCGCATCGGTGCGCAGGGATGCGGGAAGCTTGGCGGGCACTGTCGTGGTATGCAGGATGCCTTCGCGGTGAACATTCTGGCCAGGATCATAGCAGGCGATCTGGCCCTGCGGATTTCGCGCGGCGATGATCGAGATCTCAATGGAGAAGTCGACGAAGCCTTCGAGAACGGCCGGTGCGTCTGCCATGTCGGCCAGCGCCTCGGTGGCATCGTCGGGTGATTTCAGGCGCGCCTGCCCTTTGCCGTCATACCCGAAGCGGCGGGTTTTAAGGATCGCAGGCGTCCCGACAGTGGCAATGGCCGCATCGAGGCTCGCGGCGTCCGTGACATCTGCGAAGGGCGCAACAGTGAGGCCGATGCTTCGCAGGAACTCCTTCTCCACGAGCCGGTCCTGAGACGTACCCAAGGCGCGTCGGTTGGGGTGGATCGGCGTGATCGCTTCGATGATGTCGAGCGCTTCGGTGGGGATGTTTTCGAACTCAAAAGTGACCAGATCGACGGAGTGCGCGAAGGCGGTCAGGGCGGCCACGTCGTCATAGGGGGCGGTGGTCACCGCATGCGCCACGTCTGCGGCGGGCGGATTGCTGCCCGGCTCGTAGATATGGGTGCGCAGACCCAGGCGGGCGGCGGCGACAGAGAGCATGCGGCCGAGTTGACCACCGCCGAGGATGCCGATGGTCGCACCGGTTGGCAGAGGATCAGTCATCAACAGGTACTTCCGGGATAGAGGCCGACAGGTCGCTGCGCCAGGCATCGAGGCGGGCGGCCAAGGCAGGATCGTTCAGCGCGAGGATAGCGGCCGCCATCAGGGCCGCATTTGCGGCGCCCGGCGCGCCAATAGCCATGGTGGCAACGGGAAAGCCGCGCGGCATTTGCAGAATAGAATAGAGGCTGTCGACGCCCGAGAGTGCCTTGGTCAGCACCGGCACGCCGATCACGGGCACACGCGTTTTCGAGGCCATCATGCCTGGTAGATGTGCCGCACCACCCGCGCCCGCGATGATTACGTGCAGGCCGCGGTCGACGGCTGTCTTACCGTACTCCCACAACCGGTCGGGCGTGCGGTGCGCGGAGACGATGCGTGCCTCATATCCGATGCCCAGCTCGTCGAGCAGGCTCGCCGCTTCGCGGAGGGTGGGCCAATCGGACTGGGAGCCCATGATGATGCCAACGGGGGGGGTGCTCATTGCGCCTTCGCCTTTGTGTCGGTGGGTTGAGCGCGCACTATAGCCATTCGGAGGAGGGGGGCAATGTAGCGCAGGGGGCCCGAACTGGATTTCTGCGGTCACGCGATAATATCGGGCGTCAACCGGTCCTCGATCAATGCGATCCGGTCCTTCAGCAGCAGCTTGCGCTTTTTCAGGCGTTGCAGCGTGAGCTGGTCTGCGGTGCCGCGCTCAGCCAATGCGCGGATCGCTTCATCGAGATCGCGGTGCTCGCGGCGGAAGACCTCGAGTTCGACCCGAAGGACCTCATCGTTTTTCATGGAGAGATCTTTGGGTTCGGTCATGGAGGCTCTGATTCTGTCTAACGATTAAGCTTTTAGTCATAAGCGCTAATGCCAATATGGCAAAGCCCTTGCGCGGAGGGGATCGACTTCCCATATTCATATGGTGTCGCAGCCAAACTCGGGGCGTCACGAGACTGTCGCTTGAGATGATAAGGACGTGTCGTACATGACGAAACTAACGCTTGCCTCTTATCCCCATATGTTGGGATTCGAACAGCTGGAACGGGTGCTTGAACGCAGCGCCAAGTCCGGAAATGAAGGCTATCCGCCTTTTAACATAGAACAAACACACGAACGCAGCTACCGCATTACGCTGGCGGTTGCGGGGTTTGCCGAACATGATCTGTCGATCACCGTGGAGGACCGGCAGCTTGTCATCCGTGGTCGGCAAAGCGACGACAGCGAGGGCCGCGTGTTTTTGCATCGCGGAATCGCCGGGCGCCAGTTCCAGCGCAGCTTTGTGTTGGCAGATGGTGTCGAAGTTGGTGAGGCGCTGATGGAGAACGGTCTGCTGCATGTGGATCTGTCCCAAGCCAAACCTGAAACGGTCGTTCAGACCATCAACATCCGAAAGGGGTAGAACATGGATACTACAGCGATGACAGGACCGGCGGACCGGACCGTATACGTCAAGACGATTGCCGTGACCGATCTGCCCCGCGAGGTGCGCGATCAGGCCGAAGGGCTGGAGCAGCTCTACGCGGTGCATAATGCCGACGGACAGCAGCTCGCGCTTGTGGGCGATCGCAAGCTGGCGTTCGAGCTCGCGCGCGAACATAACTACGCGCCTGTATTGGTACATTAAATCTGTTGACCGATCCGGTCAGCCACGGTTGTTAGAGAGGGTCGCAGAAATGCGGCCCTTTTTGCATGTGGGAATAGCCGATGGCGTATGAGTTCGATTGGGTGGATGCGTTCACGGCATCGGTTTTTGGCGGCAATGGATGTGCTGTGGTGCATGATGGTGCTGCACTGCCCTCCGAGCTGTGTATGGCCTATGTGCAGGAGACATCGCTGGTCGAGTGTACGTTTACCGGGCCATCGGACGTGGCCGACATTCGCGTGCGGTATTTTCTGGCCAGCCGCGAGATCCCTTTTGCGGGCCACCCGACCGTGGCGACCGTGGTTGCGATGCGCAGGCGTGGCATGATTGCGGACGGCCCACTGGTGCTGGAGACGGGCGCGGGCCTGGTGCCGGTTGAGGTGCAGGGTGACAGTGTGACCATGACGCAGAAAGCGCCCGAATTCGGGGCTTTTGCGGAGGCGGCACTGGTGGCAGCGGTGGGAGGCATCGAAGCGGATGACATAATTCATCCGCCGCGGATCGTCTCGACCGGATTGCCGTTTTGCATCACAGTGGTGCGCGACCGTTCTGTCTTGGAGCGGCTGCACCTAAACGCCGATGCGCTGGGCGCATACGCGGAGTCGCTGGGGCACGATGCCATAGATATCATGGAGCCGTTTTGGGTCTGTCTGGAGGGGGCGACGCCCGAGGGCGATACGTTCTCGCGGTTGCTGTTGGCCCCGCCGAGCCCGCCAGAGGACCCGTTCACCGGCTCCGCGACGGGCTGTATGGCGGCTTATCTTTGGGCGAACGGTCTGATTGCGCGCCCGCATTTCATCGCGGAGCAGGGGCATGGCCTGGGTCGGCCTGGGCAGGCGCAGGTTGAGGTATTGGGCGCGCGCGACGCAATTTCGAGCGTTAAAGTGTCGGGACAAGGCGCACTGGTGATGTCGGGGCGGGTGTTTCTGGGGTGAAATTGGCGCATGGACCAACGGGCAATCAGGATCGTTTCGAGCCCGTCACCTGCGATTGAAGCGGCCGCTGGCGCTACGGTCTCGGGCGTGTCCTCTGTGTTCTCGGGGCTGAGCAAAGCCGTGGATCGTTATCCACACGACCCATCCGGCCTTTACCACATCCTCGCCTTCCGGCGGGCAGTTGCGCGGCAGGCAGCCTAGAGGAGCTGCTGGTTTGGCGGCAGGCTCTACAACAGATTTTCGGGGGAAGTGCCTGATTACATTCCTCTGTCGGGCACCCACCTGCGGCAAACGCTCGAATTGATTGGCTTGACCGCGCCCGCATTTATCGTGCCCTCTGGAAGCTACGAGCTTCGGATGAATTACGTGCCATGCGCGATGGAGGCGCTAGCTCCTCAGATTGCGCATCAGAACTGAACCCGGAATGAAAAAAGGCCAGCCGATGCGGGCTGGCCTTTGATCTGTGTGGATACGCGATGCGATCAGCCTTTGATCAGACCCATGCTCTCGAGCTTGAGCAGTACCTGATGCGCGCAGTTGTCTACGTCTACGTTCTCTGTCTCGACGCTGAGCTCTGGATCGGCAGGAACGTCATAGGGATCTGAAATCCCTGTAAACTCCTTGATCTTGCCTTCACGCGCCAGCTTGTAGAGACCCTTGCGGTCGCGGCGTTCACATTCCTCGATCGACGTGGCGACATGCACCTCGACGAACGCACCGAAGGCCTCCACATCCTCACGCACGGCGCGGCGTGTCGTTGCGTAGGGGGCGATGGGCGCGCAAATCGCGATGCCGCCGTTTTTGGTGATCTCGGAAGCGACATAGCCGATGCGGCGGATGTTGAGATCGCGGTGCTCCTTGCTGAAGCCCAGCTCGGAGCTGAGGTTCTTGCGGACGATATCACCGTCGAGCAGCGTCACAGGGCGGCCGCCTTGCTCCATAAGCTTGACCATCAACGCGTTGGCGATGGTTGATTTGCCGGAGCCGGAAAAGCCGGTGAAGAACACGGTAAAGCCTTGCTTGGCGCGCGGCGGCTTGGTGCGACGCAGCTCTGTCACGACCTCGGGGAAGGAGAACCACTCTGGGATTTCCAGGCCTTCCTGCAGGCGGCGGCGCAGCTCGGTGCCGGAGATGTTGAGGATTGTGACGTCGTCCTTGTCCTCGATCTCGTCCATAGCCTCGTACTGGGCGCGCTCCTGCACCCAGACCATGTGTTTGAAATCGACCATCTCGATGCCCATTTCCTCCTGATGCGTGCGGAACAGATCCTGCGCGTCGTAGGGGCCGTAAAAATCCTCGCCCTTGGAGTTGTTGCCTGGGCCCGCGTGATCGCGGCCCACGATGAAGTGGGTGCAGCCATGGTTTTTGCGGATCAGACCGTGCCATACTGCCTCACGGGGGCCTGCCATGCGCATTGCGAGATTGAGCAGGGACATCGCCGTGGTAGCCTGCGGATACTGGTCCAACACGGCTTCGTAGCAGCGCACGCGGGTGAAATGGTCCACATCGCCCGGCTTGGTTAGGCCCACGACGGGGTGGATCAACAGGTTGGCCTGGGCTTCGCGGGCGGCGCGGAATGTCAGCTCCTGGTGCGCGCGGTGCAGCGGGTTGCGGGTCTGAAACGCGACGACTTTGCGCCATCCCATTTTGCGGAAATAGGCGCGCAATTCATTGGGCGTGTCGCGGCGGGCCTTGAAATCATAATGCATAGGCTGCTGGATGCCCGTGACGGGGCCGCCTAAATAAACTTTGCCCGCCTGATTGTGCAGGTAATTCACCGCTGGGTGCGCATCATCATCCGCGCCAAAGACCTTCTCCGCTTCGAGCGCCTTGTTGGGTATCCAGCTGTCGGTCACGGTCATGGTGGCGAGGATAACACCTTCCTGATCGCGCAGAGCAATATCCTGACCTGCCTCAAGCTTGGCCGCAAATTCCTCGGAGACATCGAGCGTGATCGGCATCGGCCACAGGCTGCCATCGGTGAGGCGCATGTTTTCGACGACGCTGTCGTAATCAGCCTCCGACAGGAAACCCTTGAGTGGGTTGAACCCGCCGTTCATCAGCAACTCGAGATCGCAAATCTGGCGGGGGGTCAGGTCGTGGCTGACCAGATCGCCTGCTTCGCTCTTCAGTTTTTGTGCAGAATCGTAGGAAACATATAGTTCGGGAATGGGCGCGAGGTTATTCAGCATTTGTTCTCTCTTCGGCTTGTCGCAGGGCCGAAATATGGCCCGATTGCCGCTTCTTAGGCGGTGTATATGGCGAAACTCTAGCATGGCAGGCGAAAACCGCAGGAAATACTGCGATTGTTGCCTTTTTGACGTCATGGACCGTTTATCTGCCGAGGGTTCTCTGTCCCGGGGCCCACCTGCCGATTTTTCAGGCGGTCTCGGTCACTTCTGCGCCGTATCCCAGCGGCAGCGAAGTGTCCTTGCCTGCAACATCGCCCACTTCGGACAGAAAACGCTCCGCCTCCAGCGCAGCCATGCAGCCCATGCCGGCGCTCGTGACCGCCTGCCGGTATTTGTGATCGGTCAGATCGCCGGCTGCAAAAACGCCGGGAATGGAAGTCTCGGTGCTGTCGGGTTTGGTGACCACGTAGCCGCCCATATGCGTCTCGAGCGTGTCCTTGACCAGCTCGTTCGCAGGGGCATGACCGATCGCGACAAACACGCCCTTGCAGGGTATATCAGTGATTTCCCCTGTTTTGGTGTGCTTTACCTTGATGCCCTCTACGCCAAGGGGGCTATCGGTACCGTAGACCTCTTCGAGTTGATGGAACCATAGCGGCGTGATCTTGGGGTTTTTCATCAGGCGGTCGATCAGGATCTTCTCGGCGCGCAATTCGTCGCGGCGGTGGATCAGGGTCACTTTTGACGCGAAATTGGTGAGGAAAAGGGCCTCTTCCACGGCTGTGTTGCCGCCGCCGATGACCACGATCTCCTGACCGCGGTAGAAGAAGCCATCGCAGGTGGCGCAGGCTGAGACGCCGAAGCCCTTGAACTTATCCTCTGTCTCGAGGCCTAACCATTTGGCGCGCGCGCCTGTCGCGAGAATGACCGCATCGGCCACATAGGTCGTGCCGCTGTCGCCGGTTGCCACGAAAGGCCGCTTGGACACATCCAGATTTGTGATGATGTCGCCGATGATTTCCGTGCCCATCGCCTTGGCGTGAGCTTCCATGCGGATCATCAGATCAGGGCCCTGCACTTCGGTATCGCCGGGCCAGTTCTCGACCTCGGTTGTAGTGGTGAGCTGGCCACCCGGCTCGATGCCCTGCACGAGGATCGGATCGAGCATGGCGCGGCTGGCATAGACGCCTGCAGTGTAACCTGTGGGGCCGGAGCCGATGATCAAAAGCTTGGTTTTGCGTGTCTCGGCCATGGGGGGCACCTTTGCGTGGAAGAATCTGTTCGCACGAATATAGACGCAGGCGTTGCAGTCTTAAACCCCTGCGGAATGGGCTGCGTTGCTCGGTCCGGGCTGGACCCGATCGAGACTGCGGGAATATCACCCCGAGATGTCGGGCTTTCCTAGCGCCTGACCGCCTTGGCTGTGTAGATCGTGAATAATATTGCGCGATTGTGAAACAATATTGCGCACACCCGCATTACCTATATAACAATCGAAAATCGTAGGGGGATGTATGGCTGGGCCACGACTAGATCCGATCGACCGCAAAATTCTGGCCGAATTGCAGGCAGACGGCCGCATGACGAATGTGGAACTTGCCAAACGTGTCGGCATCTCCGCGCCGCCTTGTCTGCGCCGTGTTCGTACGCTCGAAGAGCAGGGGTTCATCAAGGGCTACCACGCGGACGTAGACGCGCGAGAGCTTGGGTTCGAGGTGCAGGTTTTTGCCATGGTCGGGCTAAATTCGCAGGCTGAGGCCGATCTTTCGGCCTTCGAGGACCGCTGCCGGGCGTGGCCGCTGGTCCGCGAGTGTCACATGCTCAATGGCGAAGTGGACTTCATGCTTAAATGTGTGGCGCCCGATCTATCGAGTTTTCAGAGCTTTCTGACCGGGAAGCTGCTGACGGCCCCGAATGTCGCGAGCGTCAAGACATCTCTCGTGATCCGGGACGCGAAGGATGAACCCGGCGTGCCTTTCGATGTTTTGGAGGAACGCCTGAAGGTTCAGGCCTGACAGGCAGCCGCGCGCCCGGTCAGTGGGCATCGTACTCGGGTGCGCGCGGATGAGCGAGCGGCCCGAAATCCGACAGATGGCTGATGCGCGGAAACAGCGAGATGAAGCGGTCACGCAGGGCATGGCTGACTTCGCGTGGGGCTGCGGCTCCGGGGTGATATGTCTCCATCTCGATCCCGTCCACATTGATCACCGCATGGCGTGATAGGCAGATGTGGAACATGCGCGTGGGCGTGGGCGGCGTTATCTCGATCACGTTGACACCGTCGACCAGCTTTGCCGCAGGCGTCAGCAGCTGTCTGCCGTCGGCCACGCCGCGCAGCGCTGGAGGAGTGTGCAGGATGCGCGCGCCCGGCCCGACTGTCAGTGACCGCTCGGGGCGGGATTGGCCGAGCGCATCGGACATGATCCGGATGAGCGGCGTGCGTTTTCCGGCATCGGCTGGCGAGAAAGTGGATGTGCCGATCCAGACAAGTTCCGCCGCTTCGCCGGTGGCGGTACTGACCATATCGCCGGGCTGAAGATCCTCTACAGCGATTGGGCCGAAGGCGGTCAGGATCAGGCTGCCGTGGGTGAACGCGGAAAAAGCGTCCTCGAACAGCGGGAGGGCGGGGGCGGTGGTCTGACCGATGTAGAGAGAGGTATCTGCGCGTAGGGCGGCGACCTCATAGCTGCGCTTTGCCATCGGTGCGTTCGGCGTCGGACCGGCGGTTGATGACACAGAGGGGTTCGTCATTGCGTATCCCGATTTGCGTAACGCCGGGCGGGCAGCGGCTGGATTGGCAGTCAATGTCATGCAATTCACCTGTCATGGTTCATCACCTCCTTCGTCGGCCCCCACCGACAACGACGGAAATAACGCGTTGTTGTTATTTCATGTCTTTCTTGAGGCTCAATTCGCCATGTATCTGCCCCATTGTCAAAGATTGGATGACATTTGTGGGATCCAGGTGGCCAATCTGTTCAATTTGACCAGTTTTGTTTCTGCATTTTCAAAAAATCGCGCCACATTTCGGCCGCTTTGGACGTGGAATTGCAAAGCCCCGCCACGCGAATCGACGCGGACGGGGCTTTGGTGCAGGACGGCACAGCGCGCAGATCAGACGGCTGACGGCCCTGCCTGAAAGGTCGGGTGGAATGCCTCAGGCAGTCTTGCGCTGTGGCATTTCCTCTGCGCGGCGTTTGGCTATGAACTCTGCGCGGCGCTTGCCACGGGCCCATGGCATGATGGTGTCATTCTCGGCGGCGGCTTTGGTGATCGACTTGATGAAGCGTGTGTTGGTTTTCATGTGCTTGTCCTCGTTCTCATTTGTGGGAAGGCGCTTGTGTGGTGCGTCCGTTGATTGAGAACTAATATGCTCGTGCATTCGGGCCGGTTTGGGGCAGTTAAAGCAAATCTTACGAAAATTAACGGGTGTGGCCGACGCAGAATGTGGCTACGTCGCCATATTTAAAAAATGTCTTTGATATCAAGGGATGCCGATTGAATTGTTGCTCGTCAGGCAACAATGTTGGCTATTGTTTCGCGTGATTTTCTTGATGATCTGGGCGCCGCCAAGGCCGGATAAGCCGCATTTGTGCCCAAATTACAGGGTGATGGCCGCAATTAGGCGGCCGTAATCTGCTTCTTTTGCATGGGTCGTACGACGGTAGGAATAGAATCGCGCGGCGTCGGAGAAGGTACAGTGGCGCGTCCATTCCGCATGGCCCACGCCAGCGGCGCGCAAGCGGTTGAGGCCGAAGCCGGGCAGATCGAACATCATCCTGTCGCCTTCCCCGCCGATGAAGTAGCGCGCATATTCGGGATCTTCGGCCATGAAGCTGTCCATGAACTCAGGCCCGACCTCATAGGCGCGCTGGCTGATTGAGGGGCCGATGACCGCAGTGATGTTGCCACGCTGCGCACCCAACGCCTCCATCGCGTCAACGGTTGCATGCAACACACCTTCAAGTGCGCCGCGCCAGCCCGCATGCGCGGCGCCGATTACGCCGGCCGCAGGATCGGCGAACAGCACTGGCTGGCAATCGGCGGTGAGCACCGAGAGCGCAAGACCGGGTGTCGCGGTGACGATAGCATCGGCGCGGGGCTTATCGGCCAGCGGCGCATCGACGGTCACAGCCTTTGCCGAATGCACCTGATGCACCCCCAGCAGCCGATCGGGCGCGACGCCCATCGCATCCGCGACCCGCGCGCGGTTGATCGCGACGATCTCGGTCTGATCGGAGGAGCCTTGCCCGCAGTTTAGCCCCGAAAACACGCCGGAAGATGCCCCGCCCCGACGGGTAAAAAAACCGTGTTTCAGGGGCAGTGCGTCCGAGGTCAGTATTTCGAGAGTCATGTATCCAATCCGGGCAGCATGGGAGCACCCTCCGGAACCATCCCGAAGGTTTTGAACAGGTTTCCCATTTCCTGCGGGTGCGTCAAGCGGCGATGTGCTGCGATATGCGCTTCCAGCGCGGCGCCGCTCAGGGTCTTTGCCAAAGCGGTTGCGCGCGCGGTTATGCCGAGGCGTTCCAGAAACACACCTTGCGGGGTTACGCGGCTGGTGGTGCAGGGGGCTGTGGCGCCCAGGAGTGCTTCGAAATCCACATGGGCGGTAAGGTCTGCCATGCCCGGATCAGCCAGAGGATTGGCGGGTGCGTGATCCTGAACGGCTTGAAGTGTGTCGCCCAGACTGCGCCAGTCCCCGTAGTCGAACACTAGTGCTGCGCCGCCGTGGGAGGCGATGCGCGCAGCAATAGGGGAGAGGATTGGAGCGGCGGCGGCGCAATCCTCGACCAGATCGCCGTCTTTGGTATCTTCCGATCTGTGTGCCAAGGCGGGCTGAGGCTGTGCGGGACCCAAGCCAAATGCCAGCGCACCGTCTTGCACGCCAACCTGCCGCTCGCGCCAGCGTGCGCCTTCGCGGACGAATTGGCGGATGGGCAGGGCATCGAAAAACTCGTTAGCGATGAGGTAGGTCGGCTGCTCGGGGAGGTCTTCGACGCTTTCGATCCATCTTGGACCCTGTGCCGCGAGCGTGTTTCCCTGGATCTCACGCAGTGCAGGGGAGGCCTCCAGCAGCGTGACCTCCGCGCCCTGCACAAACCCTGGCACGCGTGCGGCGGCGCGCACAGCGTCCGCCATGAGCGTGCCGCGCCCCGGTCCAAGCTCGGCCAGCGTAAACCGCGCGGGCGCGCCCTGATCCAGCCAGGCCTGCGCCAGCGTCAGCCCGATCAGCTCCCCGAACATCTGGCTGATCTCGGGCGCAGTGATGAAATCGCCCTGCGCGCCGAAGGGAGGGCGGGTGGTATAATAGCCTAGTGTCGGATGCAGGAGGCAGGCCGACATGTAGGCATCAAGGCGCATCGGGCCCTCGCTGCGGATCTGCGATATGAGCGTTTCGCGCAGACTCATGCCGCGCGCCGGGCTCGCATGATAAAATAGAGGCCGACGGTTATCATGGGCAGGCACAGGATCTGACCCATTGTCAGGCCATAGTTGCCGATCTGCCAGGCGAGGCCCAGCGGATTGCCTGGTGTGACGAACTGGGCATCGGGCTGGCGCAAGAACTCAACCATAAAACGCGCGATGCCGTAGCCCGCGAGGAACGTGCCCATGATCAGCCCGGGCGATTTGAACGCGCCGCGCCGCCATGCAAGCCAGACCAGCAGCGCCCCGAGGACGGCCCCCTCGAGGGCGGCTTCATAAAGCTGTGAGGGATGGCGGGCGCACAGGCCCACCACATCGGGACAGAATTGCGCAGCTTCGGTCGGGAAGGCCACACCCCAAGGTAGATCAGTGGGGCGGCCCCAAAGCTCCGCGTTGATGAAATTTGCGAGCCGGCCCAGCAACAGCCCCGGGAAGATTCCGAGCGCCACGAGATCGCCTGCGCTGATCCGCGCAATCTTGTGGCGACCTGTATAGATGAGCGCCGCGATGATCACCCCCAGTGCGCCGCCGTGGAACGACATTCCCCCTTGCCAGACCTGCAAGATCTGCGCCGGATTGGAGAGATAGAAGGCGGGCTGGTAGAACAGCACATAGCCAATGCGCCCACCGAGGATCACGCCGAGGATAACCCATGTCAGCAGATCCTCAATCTGTGCGGGGCTCATCACCGGCTGCCCGTCTTTCCACAATCGGGGCGTTTTAGCGGCGCGCACGACGAGGCGCCATCCGGTCAGGATCCCCGCAATATAGGCCAGCGCGTACCAACGTAGTGCGAAGGTAAAGCCGAACAGCGAGATCGAGAAAATCTCGGGCGAGATGTCGGGGAAAGGGATCAAAGCATGCATGTGCTGATTGAGCGCGGCTGGCTGGTGATGTCAACCTTGCACGGGCGCGCGGCGCACCCCATATAGATGATGAACTAGTGGAGACATACGATGCAAACCCGCAACAAGATTTTTGACGACCTCAGCCAGATCATGACCAACGCGATGGGCGTGGCGCAGGGAGCCAAGGACGAGGCCGAAAATGCCATGAAAGGTATGATGGATCGCTGGCTCGCTGATCGCGATTTCGTGACCCGTGAGGAATTCGACGCGGTGCGTGCCATGGCGCAGAAGGCGCGCGAGGAGAATGAAGCGCTCAAGGTGCGACTGGATGCACTCGAGCCGAAATAGTGGCGTGATCTGGGTGATCCTGAGGATCGTCTAAGCAATGCCGGATCGCCCCGCCTGACGGTTGGGGCGATTTTTTATGGCTTGCCCGCAACGATATATTGCCACTGGTTCGGGTCCTTCCGCTATATTCTGTGGTTATCCCCAGAAAAAGGGTTGCCAGACCCTACCCTTACCGCCACCATATATTGTAGGACGCACAGGCAAATACGCGTTTTATTGAGGCGTACCCAAAACCAAGGGGCGGCGATAAGCCCTAATGTTTTGGATACAACAAAAGAGGTGGCACAATGGCCCTGACAGAGCAGTATCTGGAAGACGACGCGCATCCCATCGATATCGTTGAAACGGTAGCGGAGCACCATGAGTGGGCGTTTGACCGGATCTCGGACGAGCAGATCGCGATGGAAGTCGAGGCGCAGTGGCGGACCTACCAGGTCACGCTGGCGTGGTCGGCTTTTGACGAGACCTTGAGGCTGATCTGTACGTTCGAGATGGAACCGCCGGCCGATAAATTACCCGCGCTCTATGGCTTGCTCAACGAAGTGAATGATCGTTGCTGGGCAGGCGCGTTTACCTATTGGGCGGAGCAGCAGATGATGGTCTACCGCTACGGGCTGGTCCTGTCTGGCGGCCATGTGGCCTCGGCTGAGCAGATCGATACGATGATCAGCGCGGCCATCATGAGTGCGGAGCGCTACTATCCCGCCGTGCAACTGGTTGTTTGGGGCGATAGAACACCGCAACAAGCACTGCAAGTCGCCATTGCGGAGGCCTACGGGCACGCGTAACCCTATCTCCCGAACAACGTGGGGGATGATATGGAAAATTCACGAATTGCGGCGGACGGGCTGGTGCTTCTTGGCTGCGGTAAAATGGGATCTGCAATGCTGGCGGGGTGGCTTGCGCGCGGATTGCCAGTCGGGTCTGTCTGGGTCAGCGATCCGCATCCCTCAGACTGGCTGCGGGCGACCGGTGTTCACCTCAATGAGGATCTGCCGGAGTGCCCCGCCATTGTCCTCGTCGCGGTCAAGCCGCAGATGATGGCCGAAGCCCTGCCGACGCTGCGCGCCATGGGCGATGGCAGCACAGTGTTCGTGAGCGTGGCGGCTGGCACGCCGATATCGTTCTTCGAGCATACATTGGGCATGCAGACGCCAGTCGTGCGGGCCATGCCCAATACGCCGGCGGCGATTTCCCAAGGGATCACGGCGATCATTGGTAATGACGCTGCCGGCACTTCTGGGCTCGACGAGGCCGAAGTGCTTCTGTCGGCTGTGGGAGAGGTCGTGCGGCTGAGCGAGGAGGCGCAGATCGATGCCGTGACAGGCGTCAGCGGCTCCGGTCCGGCCTATGTTTTTCACATGATCGAAACGATGGCAGCGGCAGGGGTCGCGCAAGGTCTGCCCGAAGCGATGGCCCTGCAACTGGCGCGTGCGACCGTGGCCGGCGCGGGGGCACTGGCGATCCAGTCGGGGGAGGATCCGGGCCAATTACGGATCAACGTGACCAGCCCGAATGGCACAACACAGGCAGCTCTCGAAGTGCTTATGGACGAGACTGACGGCTTTCCCGCCTTGCTGCGACGCGCGGTGGCGGCAGCGGCGGACCGGTCACGGGAGCTGTCGCGTGGGTGAGATATCTTTTGACGATTTCATGAAAGTTGATGTGCGCACGGGGCGTGTGATCAAGGCAGAGACCTTTCCCGAAGCGCGCAAGCCTGCGATCAAGCTGTGGATAGACTTTGGTGACGATATAGGCGTGCGCAAGACCTCCGCCCAGATCACGGTGCACTATACACCCGAAGGATTGATCGGGCGCCAGGTGATGGCTGTGGTGAATTTTCCACCACGCCAGATTGGGCCGTTCATGTCCGAAGTACTCGTGCTTGGCGTGCCAGATAAAGATGGTGCGATCGTTCTGGTCGCACCCGATCAAGAGACACCATCAGGGGGGAGAATGCATTGAAAAGAGTATTGATTGCCAGAGTATTGCCGGACGCTGTTTATCCAGCACTTGAAGGGCTGGACGTGGTGCGACGGGATAAAACTACGCCGCTGAGCCACGATGAAATGTGCGCGGCGCTGCATGATTTCGACGGTGTGATGTGTACCCTCGGAGATCAGTTTTCGGCCGAGGTGTTTGCGGATGTGCCGCAACCACGTTGCAAGATCCTCGCCAATTTTGGTGTGGGGTACAACCATATCGATGTGGCTGCGGCAAAGGCTGCGGGGCTGAGCGTGACTAATACACCAGGGGCCGTGACCGACGCCACCGCTGACATCGCGATGACGCTGATGCTGATGAGCGCGCGGCGGGCGGGCGAAGGGGAGCGTATGGTCCGGGCGGGCGCATGGGAGGGCTGGCATCCGACGCAGATGCTCGGACTGCATCTGACCGGTAAAACCGTGGGCATCGTTGGCATGGGCCGGATCGGGCAGGCTATCGCGCGACGCTGCCACTTCGGCTTTGGGATGGACGTCAGATACTTTGGGCGCAGCCGGAAGGAGGTTGATTTCGAAGCATCTTTCCACAGTGACCTAAGAGAAATGGCATCGCAGGTCGACGTTTTGGTGACGTCGGTTCCGGGCAGCCCAGAAACGCGACACATGATTGACGCCGGTATTCTCTCTGCGATGCAGCCGCATGCCCGCCTTATCAATATCGCCCGTGGCGATGTGATCTCGCAAACTGCGCTGATCGACGCACTTGAGCGGGGCGTTATCGGTGGCGCAGGCCTGGATGTGTATGAGTTCGAGCCGGAGGTCCCACAGGCGCTGCGCGATCTGGATAACGTGGTCCTGTTACCGCATATGGGTACGTCGACAGAGGAGGTTCGTGTGGATATGGGGCGTATGGTAGTTGAGAATCTACAAGCGTTCCTTCGTGGCGATCCTCCACCAAATCCGGTCTAAAGCTCGCCGACAGCCTCCCGCCAATGCCTCCGGCACAGCGAGACATAGCTTTCGTTGCCACCAATCTGGACCTGGGCGCCCTCACGGATAACCCGGCCTTGCGGGTCTTGCCGGATCACCATGGTCGCCTTCTTGCCGCAGTGGCAAATCGTGCGGATCTCTCGCATCTCGTCGCACAGGGCGAGCAGGGCGGCGGAGCCGGGAAAAAGCTGGCCGCGAAAATCTACGCGCAAACCGTAGCACATGATCGGAACGCCTAGGTCGTCGACCGCATGAGCAAGCTGCCACACCTGCGCATCACTCAGAAAATGGGCCTCGTCGATAAAGATACAGTCACAGGGACCAGCGGCGATCCGCGCCTCAATTTTGCTGAAAAGATCTTCAGAGCCATCATAAGTATCTGCATCCTGGCCGATGCCGATCCGCGACGCGATCCGACCTGCGCCCGCACGATTGTCGAGCTGTGCCGTGATCAGATAGGGCGCCATGCCGCGCTCGCGGTAATTGTGCGCAGCCTGGAGCAGGACGGTCGATTTGCCTGCGTTCATGGTCGAATAATTGAAGTATAGCTTGGCCATTTTTCTACTTATGCGCCTGTCGTGCGCGGGCGCAAGACGATCTGCGTCTTATTGACAAGTTTACCGGGAAAATGCTCTAGGTCAGGATGTTGCAGGACGGTATGGCTGGGAAAGCTGTTTAGAAGTTGAGGGTCACTAGCATGAATGCAGCAAGGAATTATCTGAAAAAGCACACCGAAGCTTTGGTCAAAGCGGTCGGGATCGAGGCTGCCTGTGAAGTCACCGGAAAATCCAAGGCGACGTTGGGGCGTTATTACTCTGATCATGATGAGCATGCCGACCGTTTTATGCCTGTAAATGCTGTTGCCGCGCTGGAAATGGCGGCTGGTTACCCGCATGTTACACAGGCGCTCGCTGAATTGTCTGGTGCGCGCGTGGAGTTTGACCAAGGCCGTACAAATCAAAGCGCGAAAGGCAGCGTCAACACGGACGTGATCGCGCTGAGCCAGCGGTTTGCAATTCTGATGGGGGAGTATCAGCTCTCCATTTCTGACGGTAAAATTACGGTAAACGAAGCGAAGCGGCTTTTGAAGGAAACATCTATTTTGCAGCAGGTTCTGGTTGATATGAAGATGCATCTTGAGAATGAAAGTGCCTGATGATCTTCCCGCCTTGGTGCTGGAGGCGCTCCCGCAGATTGACGTGACCGCATTGAAGGCGCCCGAGGATGACGGGCATGCTCCACGTATCCTGTTGCTCTACGGTTCGCTGCGCGAACAGAGCTACTCACGCCGGGCCGTGGAGGAATCCGCGCGCATTTTGCAGCATCTGGGGTGTGAAGTGAAAATATTTGACCCCAAGGGTTTGCCCCAGCCGGACGGTGCAGAACCTGATCATCTAAAAGTTGTTGAACTGCGTGATCTGGCCATTTGGGCCGAAGGAATGGTCTGGTCGAGCCCCGAGCGGCACGGGGCTATGACGGGCATCATGAAATCCCAGATCGACTGGCTGCCCCTGTCGATGCAGGGAGGCATCCGGCCGACACAGGGCAAGACACTTGCGATCATGCAGGTGTCGGGGGGGTCTCAATCCTTCAACGCCGTGAACCAGATGCGCATCCTTGGCCGCTGGATGCGGATGGTCACAATCCCCAATCAGTCGAGTATCCCTAAGGCCTGGCTCGAATTTGACGACGAGGGGCGATTGCCTGCGGGGCCGTTTTATGCGCGTGTGGTGGACGTCATGGAAGAGCTTGTGAAGTTCACATGGATGGTACGGGGGCGATCCGCATACCTGGTCGACCGGTATTCTGAGCGGGTCGAGAGCGCCGAGGCAGTGCATAAGCGCGTCTCACTTAAAGACATTTAGACGTGCTTTTGAAGGATCACGGACCCCACGGAATACCCCGCACCGAAGGAGCAGATGAGACCGATGTCTCCGTCTTCCAGGTCGTTGGAGTATTTAGAAAAGGCGATGATCGACCCGGCGGATGAGGTGTTGGCGTAGTCTTGCAGGATATTGGGCTGTTCGCCGGTCTCAGGTGTACGGCCAAGTACTTTTTTTCCGATGAAATCATTCATGGTCTTGTTCGCCTGATGCAACCAAAGGCGCTTGAGATCGCTTGCTTCTATGCCCGTTTCGTTCATATGGCTTGCGATGTGATCTGCGACCATTGGCAGGACTTCCTTGAACACTTTACGACCGTTCTGCATGAACTGCATGTCGCGGCGATCGGCGACGCCATCGGGCCGGGAGCGGCGCAGGAAGCCGTTGTTGTTGCGTATGTTGTTCGAGAAGTCAGTCGCACAACGGGTTGATTTAATTTCGAAATAGGGGCCCGTTGCATCCTCTGCGCGCTGGATCAGTGTGGCGGTGGCAACGTCGCCGAAGATGAAGTGGCAATCGCGGTCGCGCCATTCCAAGTGAGCGGAGCATATTTCTGGATTGACGACGAGTGCGCTGCGGATGGAGCCGGAGCGGATCATGTCGGCGGCGGCTTGAATTCCGAATGTGGCAGAGGAACAGGCGACATTCATATCGAACGCGAAGCCATTGATATTGAGAAGGTTTTGAATTTCGATCGCGACAGCGGGATAAGCCCGCTCTAGGTTGGACGCAGCGCAGATTACAGCATCGACATCGGCAGCTGTTTTGCCCGCGGCGGCGAGGGCCTTGTTGGCCGCGTCGAGCGCCATTTCGGCCATCTGGGAGGGCTCGTCATCACTGCGCTGGCGCAGAAGCGGGTGCATCACGTGAGGATCGAGGATGCCCGATTTATCGAGTACATAACGTTGATTGATGCCGGAAGATTTTACGATGAAATCTTCGGATGAGTAATCCTTGGCGGGCAGATCACCGGCGGCGATGGGCCCTGCGTTTTCAGCGTTGTAAATGTCCACATAGGCGTTAAACGCCTCGACCAGTTCGGCATTGGTGATGACCTGTGCGGGGGTGAAAACGCCTGTACCGGTGATTGCGGGTGTGTACATCTCTTATTCCTCTTTACTTACAAGCTATTGCGCGAAAAACTGCCTGTGGATAGCGCGATTTTATTATGGGGGTGCCATGCGCCCACACCTTATCCATCTCCTGTACGCTAGCTGCGCACGGAAATGATTTAGTGGTTTTAACGATAGTTTAACAGATAGGCGATTGAAAAGCGGTACAGGCGGTCAACGCTTTGTGATGTAGCGCTTCTGGAGCGCTTGCAGAATTTCGATTGCCTGGGCGGAAGAGGCGACAGGCACGAACACATGATCATGGTGAAAGGCCGCCACCATGTTGCAGGGGATGCCGTGCTGGGCCAGGGCGCCCGCCACGGCAGCGGTCAGCCCAACCCCGTCGAGCGCTGAATAGACGGCAAGAGTGATGCAGTGCATCGGTGCGGTGACGTCGAAACCGGCCTTGGCGGCCAGATCGACAGGCAGGATCATCGAAGTGCCTTCGGCCTCGGCAAAGACACCTTGCGCCTGAGGGGCAAGATCGCGGACCAGCGCAGGATCATCCGTGGTTGCAAAGACATATTCGCCCGCCGTGCGCCGGGGCGTCATACGTGCGATCATATCCTGCGCGCTATGGGCGATATCGGGCATGTCTGAGGGCCTTTTGGGTTACCCCTGAAGGGATTTCACGCCGATCTCATCCTCTGCCTGCGCCTTGATCGCCAAGGCAGCGGCATAGGCACCTGCAGCGGTAGTGTAGTAAGGGATCCGGTCAAAGAGGGCGATGGAGCGGATGCTTTTGCTGTCCTCGACGGCCTGCGCGCCTTCGGTGGTGTTCATCACCAGATGGATCTGCTCGTCTTTCATCATATCGGTGATATCGGGGCGGCCTTCGTAGACTTTGTTCACGATTTGGCAGGGAATCTCGTGCTTTGATAGCCATGCGGCGGTGCCGCGGGTCGCGACGATCGTGAAGCTCTGCGCGGTGAGGATGCGGGCGGCTTTGAGCACATCGGCGGTTTTGTCAGCGTCTTTGATGGAAAGGAACGCATTGCCGGTGCGGGGCAGCATGGTGCCTGCGCCCATTTGCGCCTTCAGGAAGGCCCGGGGGAAATCGCGGTCCCAGCCCATAACCTCGCCAGTGGAGCGCATCTCGGGGCCGAGGATCGTATCGACACCGGGGAACCGGGCGAAGGGGAGGACGGCCTCCTTGACGGAGAACCATGGCATGTTGGGATCCGCCAGCGTCATGGGATCGCCCAGCGGCAGCACGTCGTCGTAGGCGGCGTTGGCATCGTAGGGCGCGCGCAAAGGAAAGTTGCTGAGCGGCTCTCCGGCCATGATGCGGGCGGCGATGGAGGCGATCGCCGAGTCGGTGGCTTTGGCGACGAAGGGGACGGTACGCGACGCGCGGGGGTTCACTTCGATAAGGAAGATCTCCTCGACGCCGTCCGCGTCAGGTTTGACGGCGAACTGGATGTTCATGAGGCCGACGACGTTGAGCGCCTTGGCGAGTGCTTTGGTCTGGACTTCTACCTCGGCGATGATTTCGCGGCTGAGCGAATAGGGCGGGAGCGAGCAGGCAGAATCGCCGGAGTGGACGCCCGCTTCCTCGATGTGCTGCATGATACCCGCAACGTGCACATCGGTGCCGTCGCTCAGCGCGTCCACGTCAAGCTCTACCGCGCCCGACAGATAGCTGTCGAGGAGCACGGGACTGTCGCCGGAGACGACGACGGCCTCGGAGATGTAGCGCTCGAGACTGGCCTGATCGCGCACGATCTCCATGGCGCGGCCGCCGAGCACGTAGGAGGGGCGGATCACGAGGGGGAAGCCGATCTTTTTGGCGATCTCGAAGGCTTCCAAGTCTGAATGGGCGATCCCGTTGTTGGGCTGCTTGAGGCCGAGAGATTTGACCAGATCGGCGAAGCGCTCACGGTCCTCGGCGAGATCGATCATATCTGGGGTAGTGCCGAGGATCGGGATGCCCTCATCGTGGAGCGCCTGCGCGATTTTCAGCGGCGTCTGGCCGCCGAACTGGACGATGACGCCGTGTAGCGTGCCATTATCTTGCTCGACGCGCAGGATCTCCATGACGTGCTCGAACGTGAGCGGCTCGAAATAAAGCCGGTCGGAGGTGTCGTAATCGGTCGAGACTGTCTCGGGGTTGCAGTTGACCATAATCGTCTCGTAGCCCGCATCGGTGAGGGCATAGCAGGCGTGGCAGCAGCAATAATCGAACTCAATCCCCTGACCGATGCGGTTTGGTCCACCGCCGAGGATGACGACCTTTTTGCGGTCTGAGGGCCGGGCTTCGCATTCCACGTCGCCCATCATCGGGGTTTCGTATGTCGAGTACATATAGGGGGTTTGCGCCTCGAATTCGGCGGCGCATGTGTCGATGCGTTTGAACACGGCTTTGACGCCGAGGCCCAGGCGCGCGGTCCGGACCTGTTTTTCGGTCTTGCCGGTGAGGATGGCGAGACGGGCATCGGTGAAGCCCATCATCTTGAGGTGGCGCAGGGCTGCCTCATCGGTGGGCAGACCGCTTTCGCGCACGGCATCTTCCGCCTCGACGATTTCACGGAAGCGCGCGAGGAACCAAGGATCGAACATCGTGGTGGCGTGGATGTCGTCGTCCGACATGCCGTGGCGCATGGCCTGCACGATGGTGCGCATGCGGTCGGGTGTGGTCTTGGCGATGGCTTTCGTGAGGGCGGCGCGGTTGTCGGCGGCCTCGTCGGGCAGATCTGAATTGAAGCCCGGAATGGTGATCTCGTCGAAGCCGGTGAGGCCGGATTCCATGGAAGCGAGCGCTTTTTGTAGGGACTCGTGTATGGTGCGGCCGATGGCCATGGCTTCGCCCACGGATTTCATCGCGGTGGTGAGGTAGGGCTCGGAGCCAGGGAATTTCTCGAAGGCGAATTTGGGGATCTTAGTCACAACGTAGTCGATGGTGGGCTCGAAGCTTGCCGGTGTGACGCCCGTGATGTCGTTGTCGAGCTCGTCGAGCGTGAAGCCCACGGCGAGTTTGGCTGCGATCTTGGCGATGGGGAAGCCGGTGGCCTTGGATGCCAGCGCGGAGGAGCGTGACACGCGGGGGTTCATCTCGATCACGACCATGCGGCCATCGGCGGGGTTGATCGCCCATTGCACGTTGGAGCCGCCGGTCTCCACCCCGATTTCGCGCAGCACGGCGATCGAGTGGTTACGCATGATCTGGTATTCTTTGTCCGTGAGCGTGAGCGCGGGTGCAACCGTGATGCTGTCGCCGGTGTGCACGCCCATGGGATCAACGTTTTCGATGGCGCAGACGATGATGGCGTTGTCGGCGGTGTCGCGCACGACCTCCATCTCGAATTCCTTCCAGCCCAGCAGGGACTCGTCGATTAGGATCTGGCCCATGGGCGAGGCATCCATGCCCGAGCGGCAGTAGAACTCATAATCCTCGCGGTTGTACGCGACGCCACCGCCCGTGCCGCCCATCGTGAAGGCAGGGCGGATGATGGCGGGCAGACCGATTTCCTCAAGCGATTCCAGTGCGATCAACACGCCCGCGGCGAGGTCTTTCTTGCCGTTTGCGTCCTTGGGGGCTGTGCAGATGGTGGCCTTCGGGTTCTCGATGCCCAGACGGTCCATCGCCTCGCGAAAGAGCTTGCGATCCTCGGCCATCTCGATGGCTTCGCGCTTTGCGCCGATCATTTCAACGCCATATTTCGCCAGCACGCCCATCTCTTCGAGTGCCAGCGACGTGTTCAGGCCGGTCTGGCCTCCCATGGTGGGCAGCAGCGCGTCGGGGCGCTCTTTTTCTATGATCTTTGCGACGATTTCGGGTGTGATCGGCTCGATATAGGTGGCATCGGCGAGTCCAGGGTCGGTCATGATGGTGGCGGGGTTGGAGTTCACGAGGATGACGCGGTAGCCTTCCTCCTTTAGCGCCTTGCAAGCCTGTGCGCCTGAGTAATCGAACTCGCAAGCTTGTCCGATGACGATGGGCCCTGCACCAATGATCATGATCGACTTGATGTCGGTTCTCTTTGGCATGGCGTAGGGCCCCCTATGATGCAGCAAATTTTCTGGGTTATAGGCCCTGTGTGGCGGTGTGCAAGGTAGAATCATGGAGCGAGGCTGCGTCTGAACCGAAGGTAAGTTGAGGGTTCCGATTTTGATGGCGGATTGTGTGACAGCAGTCGTTCCGCTTATTGATGAACTGGTCTCATGACTATTGAAGGCCTGCTTCGATCCTCGGTTGAGTACTGCTACGCCTCGTGGGAATGTCTGCGAGACAGTAACTCGCTTTGGAACGGGACGGCATTTGCTAAATTCAGGTGAAATACCTCGCCTGACTGTATGCCATGAATCAGGGGGATGGGGACGAATGGAGCATATTGCGCGGTGTTTCTGCGGGCAGGTCTCTCTTGTTGCCCAGGGGGATCCGGCACTTCAGTGTTATTGCCATTGTACCAGCTGCCGGAAATGGTCTGGGCAGCCCGTCACCGCGTGCATTCTGTGGCCTGAAGACCGGGTCCACTTCGTACTGGGCAAAGAGCTGTTGCGTCGTTTTTCCATCACGGATCATCACGAGGGTGGGAAGTTCAGCTGTGTCGCTTGCGGCGGGGCAGTCTGTACTTTCTTACCCGGTGCCCGAATATTCGATATTTTCGGAGGTGTTCTGGAGGCGTTTGACTTCCAACCAACGAAACACCTCAACTATGCCGAACGGGTAATCCGCTTGCCCGACGGCTTGCCGAAGTACCGCGATATGCCTGAACACTCCGGGGGAAGCGGCGTGCTGATTGCGGAGTGATTTTTTGCCTTAACGGCAAACCGCAGAGCTTCCGCTTGGCCGACTGTGAGCAGTCAAGATCTGCGGCGCTCACGCATCCAGATAGGCGCGCACCGCTGCTTCGAACTCGCGCGGTTTGTCTGCGTGGAGCCAGTGGCCCGCCCCGGGCAGTTTGGCGAAGCGGGCGGCAGGGAACAGTGATTTGATCCGGTCGCGATACTCGGGGAGCACGTAATCGCTGTTGCCACCGGTCAAAAAGAGGGTGGGGTTTTGGAAGATGCCTGTGACCTCGGGGAAGCCGATGATCTTGGGCATTTCGGCCTCCAGCGTGTCGAGATTGAGCAACCAGCGTTTGCCTGCCACATCCAGCGACTGGGTAAAGAAGCTTTGCAGGGCGGGCTCGACGCCCTGGGCGCCCAGCTGTTCGGCGGCCTCGGAGCGGCGGGTTACGGTGCCCAGATCCACACCGCGCATTGCGGTGATGTGGTGGGCTTGTGTGTGATTATAGGGGACGGGCGCGATATCGGCCACGATCAGGCGGCGGATCAGCCCGGGATGGCGCAGCGCGAGCACCATCGCCGCTTTGCCACCCATGGAATGGCCGCACAGATCGACGGGGCCGCCGATGTGCGCGATGAGCCCGGCAAGGTCCTCCGCCATGTCGTCATAGCTTTGCGTGGTCTCGCGGGGGCTTGTCCCGTGGTTGCGCATGTCTGGGGTGATGATGCGGCGCGTGTCGGACAGGCGCTTGGCGATCACGCCCCAATTGCGCCCCGAGCCATAGAGGCCATGGGCGATGATCAGGGGCGGGCGGGCGGCGGTGCTCTCGCCGAATTCGGTAAAGCTCAACATGAGAACAGACGTAGCGGCATTGCGGCGCGGGGGCCAGCGGCTTAGACATATGGGATGATCACGCAGAAGGATATGGCTGCCAAATCGCGCAGGCTGCGCGGGATGATGCAGCAGAAGCTGGGCGTGCGGGGGGGAGACCTGCGCCAAGCGCTTGCGCGCGCGGGCCGACGGCTTCCGCTGCGCGTGCGCAGGCATTGTACGGCGCTGATCCGGGCGGAGATGCTGGCGCAGAATCCCAAGACGGCGCGACAGGTCGATGCGGATGCGGTCGAGCGCGATTACGAGACCGTGCGCGCCTATCTAGCGGGCCTTGATGTGGGCGACATGCGCAAGGCGCGGCTTTTGAGCATTGCAGCTGCGGTGGCCGCAAACCTGATTATGGTGGCCGTGTTGTTCGTGGGCTGGCTGTGGTGGCGCGGCTACGTCTAGGGTTGGTATTGCGCGTCTGTGACGTGCTCCATCCATGTGACAGCGGAGCCGTCGAGCTCTTCTTGCAACGCGATATGGGTCATCGCCACATCGGGCGATGCGCCGTGCCAGTGCTTCTCGCCCGGCTCGAAGAAGATGGTGTCGCCGGGGCGGATCGTCTCTATGGGACCGCCCTCGCGCTGCGCGTGCCCAAGGCCTGCCGTCACGATCAAGGTCTGGCCCAGTGGATGGGTGTGCCAAGCGGTCCGCGCGCCTGGCTCGAACGTGACAGTGAGGCCGCGCAGGCGGGCAGGGGCCGAGGCGGTGATCAGCGGATCAAATCGCACGGTGCCAGTGAAATACTCTGCGGGGCCTTTGGCGGATGGTCGGGAGCCTGCGGGGTGGATGATCATGGGCGCGTCCTTTGTTTCTGTTGTGTTGCTAACACAGTGGCTCAGTCAGAGAGATATGGGAAGGGATAGGGGACGCGCGAACGTCCGCTGGATTGGGTTGCGGGGATATTATGAGTCGTGTCGTGACGCTGAATTTTGACCGGATTGAAGCCTGATATTGACCAAAGCTTCAGCTTCCGCGTGTGCTGCACGATAGGCCCCGAAGACAAGCCCGCGCACCCACGTCAGAGCGGGATTGTTTGCTGTCCGCAAGGACCAAAAGAAGCACGCGCGAAATGGTGGCAATCGTTTGATCGCTGGAAGGGGAACCAGTCCGTAGGTCTCCATGTCCCAGGCCATGATCTCGGGCGGTAAGGTCGCAATCGGATCACTTGCAGCAAGCAAAGGCCCTACGGCTGAAAACTCTGATATCCGCGTGGCAATCCGCCGATCCGATGCCGTTTCGGGAGCAGCTTCGTCTACGGGACTCATTGTCGATTGCGACCTTGATATGTCCATAGCGGTTCCATGCGTTGAGGCCCCATTTCGATATCGGCGGATGGTCCGCACGCACAAAACTCATGAATGTCATCGGCGGAATTTATGCCTCCTCGACCCCGTCAGAAAGCCTACGGTCACCGCCAAGATGGGCCAGATCGAGAAGGCCTTCCGCGTCGGCTCATAAATCTTCGACGGTGCGCCCAGCCACTCGATGTTGATGTTCGGGGCAGAGTGTTGAATCTTGCTGACGACGCCCGAAAGAGCCTTTGCCGAGATTGGGCAAGCGATGCGGAAAGAGCGCGCGCTGAACATCGGATCGAATGGCGCGGGCAGTTGCAGAACCCGCCTGCTAGCGCTGAGGATTGGCCGAATATCCTCGATCAATTTTAGGGCAAACGGGCTGGCTTGCATGCGCCTCCCAACCTTGACCATCAAGGGATCGCCGACCTGTTCTCGCAGAGGGGCAAGTGTGTGGCTAATGGCCGATGGCGTTTTGTTGAGCTTGGTTGCCGCGCCTGTAACGCTGCCTTCCAGCATGAGGCTTCGAAGACCACGAGAAGATTGAGGTCGATCCGGTGGTGCCTAATTTCTTTCATGAGCGCTGAAAACCATTCGTCTGAGTGACATCAAGATTAGGCGCAATCTAATCTTACTTCACAAATAATTATCAGAGAAACGAAAGCACCCGTTCCAATGGGATTGAAAGTTATTGGTTCAGACTTCGGCCGCACAGGCACGAGGTCTACGAAAATGGCAATTGGACAACTCGGCTTCGGGCCGTGTCACCAGATGACCGAGATCGCCGACGCTCCGGACCAGCATGCCTTTTGGCAGACCCAGGCCGAAGGCCAAGGGGTCGACTGGGTGGAGGTTTTTGCCAGATACCAATCGCAGGTGAATTTCCCCGGCACCACTGTCTGGCACGCGCTTTCGATTGCATTCCCCGACGCCAAGGTGCTCCATACCCAGCGTCCCGAAGAAGCATGATGGCCAGCTACTCGGGCACTATCAACAAGCTCTGGATGCACAGGACGCGACTGGACATGCCACCGCCGATTGCCGCAATCTTTGAAACGAAGGTTAAAATCGTCGTACAGGACCTGATCGGTGGCACCGACCGCGACAGCGCGATCACTGCCTATCGGCGCAACAACGAAAAGGTTCGCGACACGATCCCGGCGGACAGGTTGCTTGTGTTCACGCGGAGCGATGGCTGCAAGCCCCTGTTCCGGCTCCTTGGCGTATACATCCCTGAAGGCGCTTTCCCGGGCAGCCATGCACGGGATGAGTTCTGGGCCCATTTTGGGGGTGAGCCCGCTGAGGTCTAGCCACCAGTTCTCCCGCTATATACCAAGAGCTGCCGTTCAGTTCATGGGGTCGAACGGTAGCAAAGTCCTGCACAGCGGAATTTGAACATTTAATACAAAAGGCCCCTGCATCGCTGCCGGGGCCTTCTTTCGTTCAGGTGCCTGCCTTTACAGGTTCGGGTAGATCGGGAAGCGGGCGCACATGGCCTCGACTTCCGCTTTTACCTTCGCCTCGACGGCCCCGTTTCCTTCTTCGCCGTTTGCGGCAAGACCATCAACGACTTCGATAATCCAGTCCGCGATCTGGCGGAATTCGGCCTCGCCAAATCCGCGCGTGGTGCCTGCGGGCGAGCCGAGGCGGATGCCGGAGGTGACCATGGGCTTTTCGGGATCAAACGGCACGCCGTTTTTGTTGCAGGTGATGTTCGCGCGCTCCAGCGCCTTCTCTGTGGCGTTGCCCTTGACGCCCTTGGGGCGCAGATCGACCAGCAGCACGTGGGTGTCGGTGCCGTGGGTGATCGTGTCGAGACCGCCTTTGATCAGCTGATCGGAGAGGGCCTGAGCGTTTTTGATGACTTGTTTGATATAGGTCTTGAAGGAGGGGTCGAGCGCTTCGCCGAAGGCCACGGCCTTGGCGGCGATAACGTGCATCAGCGGACCGCCCTGGATGCCGGGGAAGATGGCGGAGTTGAATTTCTTCGCCAGCGCCTCGTCGTTGGTCAGAATCATACCACCGCGCGGGCCGCGCAGGGTTTTGTGGGTGGTGGTGGTGGCCACGTGGACGTGCGGGAAGGGGTTGGGGTATTCGCCTGCCGCGATCAGGCCCGCGAAGTGGGCGACGTCCGCCAGCAGGTAGGCACCGACGCTGTCAGCAATCTCGCGCATGCGGGGGAAATCGATGGTGCGCGGGATGGCGGAGCCGCCAGCAATGATCATCTTGGGCTGGTGCTCGGTCGCGAGGCGCTGGACCTCGTCGTAGTCGAGCAGGTTGTCCTCTTTGCGCACACCGTACTGGATGGCGTTGAACCATTTGCCGGACTGGTTGGGCTTGGCCCCGTGGGTCAGGTGTCCGCCTGCATCGAGGCTCATGCCGAGGATGGTGTCACCGGGCTGCAACAGCGCCTGAAACACGCCCTGATTGGCCTGAGAGCCGGAGTTGGGCTGCACGTTGGCGAAGCCGCAGTTGAAGAGTTTGCACGCACGCTCGATCGCCAGTTCCTCGGCGATGTCGACGTATTGGCAACCGCCGTAATAGCGGCGACCGGGATAGCCTTCGGCGTATTTATTGGTCATCACGCCGCCCTGGGCTTCCATCACCGCGGCGGAGACGATGTTCTCGGAGGCGATCAGCTCGATCTCGGTGCGCTGGCGGTGCAATTCCTTAGTGGTGGCGTCCGCGATGGCGGGATCCGTGTCGGCAAGGCTGCGGGTGAAGAAATCGGATGTCTTGGTCAACATGTGCGTGGCTCCTTGAGCGTGGGGTCCTGTTGTTAGGTTTCGTATCGGAAACCGGGCCCCACGTGAAGATGTGAAAACGACTGACCCTGTGATAGATGCGCCGCGGCGGGCCTGCATCCCCCATTTTGCCGCAGGCGGGGAATTGGCGGCAGGCTGCTGGCGGTTGGGGGAATTGTGTGGTTCTCTGAGTGGAACACGGCGCAGATCGGAAACAAGATGCCTCAGAAAATAGCGTTTTTGGCCAGCAGCGCAGCAGTGGCGCAAACGGCACGGGCGGCACTTATCGGGCGCTACGGTGATGTGCCGGCCGAGCAGGCGGAAGTGATCGTGGCGCTGGGCGGCGACGGCTTCATGCTGCAAACGCTGCACGAGACGCAGGAATTGCCGGCACCTGTTTACGGGATGAACCGGGGTACGATCGGGTTTTTGATGAACGCCTATGCGGAGAGCGATCTGCCCGCGCGGCTGGCGGCGGCGGAGGAGGCAGTGATCAATCCGCTGTCGATGAAGGCCACGCACACGGACGGACGGGAATCACGCTCGCTCGCGCTCAACGAGGTGGCGCTGCTGCGGCAGGGGCCGCAGGCGGCAAAATTGCAGATCACCGTGGACGGGCGCCTGCGGATGCAGGAGCTGGTCTGCGACGGGGCGCTGGTGGCGACACCTGCAGGCTCGACGGCCTATAACTATTCTGCCCATGGCCCGATCCTGCCGATCGGGGCGGATGTGCTGGCGCTGACGGCGATGTCCGCGTTCCGACCCCGGCGCTGGCGCGGCGCGCTGCTGCCCTCAACGGCCACGGTTTGCTTTGACGTGCTGGAGCCGGAGAAGCGTCCGGTGATGGCGGATGCGGACGGGACCAGTTACCGCGATGTCGCGCGGGTCGAAATCCGCTCGGAACCGAGCATCGCGCACAAGATCCTGTTTGACCCTGGCCACGGGCTCGAAGAGCGGCTGATTTCAGAACAATTCACCTGAGGGCTGCGAATCGGGTCGGGCGGTTTTGCGCCTGCAATCTGGGGCGCATCGGGAACAATTGTCGCAGCGGCGTGTTGTATCATCAGACAGGCGCAGCGAAACGCGCTCCGCGCCAAACGAATACGACAGCATGAAGGAGATCAGATATGAACTGGGACCAAGTAGAAGGTAACTGGAAGCAATTCAAAGGTCAGGCCCAGCAGAAGTGGGGCGAATTGACCGAGGATGATCTGGACAAAGCCGAAGGCAGCCGCGAGGAGCTTGAGGGCAAGATCCAGGCGCGCTACGGCAAGACCAAAGAAGAGGCGCAGAAGGAAGTAGACGATTTCCTCAGCAGCCACTGAAGTTTGTTAGTAACGATTGACGCGGCTCCCTCACGGGGGCCGTTTTTTTTGCGTTCTAGGCGGAGGCGTAGCCGATGGTTTTCAGCGCTGTCTTGATTTCGTCCAGAATGGCGGGATCGTCGATGGTGGCGGGGAGCTTGAAGGGCTCGCTGTCTGCGATTTTGACCATGGTGGCGCGCAGGATCTTGCCGGAGCGTGTTTTTGGCAAACGGTCCACCACCAGCGCCAGCTTGAACGCTGCGACGGGGCCGATCTGGTCGCGGATCATTTTAACGCATTCTGCCGCGATCTCAGCGTGGGGGCGGTTCACACCTTTGGTGAGGCAGACAAAGCCCATGGGCGCCTGACCCTTGAGCGCATCGCTCACGCCGATCACAGCACATTCAGCCACGTCCGGATGGTTGGCCAGCACTTCCTCCATCGCACCCGTGGACAATCGATGGCCCGCTACGTTAATCACGTCATCTGTGCGCGCCATGATGTATAGATAACCATCTGCGTCGATCATGCCGGCATCGCCCGTCTCGTAGTAGCCGGGGAAATGGGTCAGATAGCTTTTGCGGAAGCGGTCCTCGGCGTTCCACAGTGTCGGCAGGGTGCCGGGGGGCAGGGGCAGCTTGATCGCGATGGCGCCAAGTTCGCCCGCGGGCATCGGATGGCCTGCCTCGTCGAGGATGCGCACATCGTAGCCGGGCATGGGCACTGTGGGCGATCCGACCTTGACCGGGAGCGCCTCCAGCCCGGCGGGATTGCCCGCAATTGTATAGCCCGTCTCGGTCTGCCACCAGTGATCGTAGACAGGTTTGCCCAGCACATTTTGTGCCCAGATGATGGTATCGGGATCGGCGCGCTCACCTGCGAGGTAGAGCGCGCGCAGGCACGTGAGATCATATTTCTTGACCTCCAGACCTTTGGGGTCTTCGCGTTTGACGGCACGGATGGCGGTGGGGGCGGTGAAGAAGCTGCGTACGTTATGCTCGGAGATCACGCGCCAGAAAGTGCCTGCGTCTGGCGTGCCGACGGGTTTGCCTTCGAACACCACCGTGGTGTTGCCGTGGATGAGCGGGCCGTAGGCGATGTAGCTGTGGCCCACGACCCAGCCCACATCGGACGCGGCCCAGAATACATCACCGGGATCAACGTTGTAGATGTTCTTCATGGTCCAGTTGAGCGCGACGAGGTGGCCTGCGGTGTGGCGCACCACGCCTTTAGGCGCGCCGGTCGTGCCGGAGGTGTAGAGGATATAGGCGGGATGGTTGCCTTCCACGGGCACGCAATCTGCGGGGGTACCGAGCGCTTTGGCCGCGTCCCATTCGATGTCGCGGCCCGGGATCAGGTCGCAGACTTCCTGCTCCCGCTGAAGGATAATACAGGCGTCGGGCTTGTGGGTGGCCATTTCGATCGCGCCATCCAGTAGCGGCTTGTAGTGCACCACGCGGTTCGGCTCCAGCCCGCAGGAGGCGGCGATGATGGCGCGTGGCGTACAATCGTCGATGCGCACGGCAAGCTCGTTCGCGGCAAACCCGCCGAACACGACCGAATGGACAGCGCCTATGCGCGCGCAGGCCAGCATCGCCTCGATCGCCTCGGGAACCATGGGCATGTAGATGATGACGCGGTCGCCCTTGGTCACGCCCTGTGCCACCAGCGCGCCTGCGAGGGCAGCGATGCGGGTTTGCAACTGTGCAAATGTGATGGTCTGCTTGGTGCCGGTGATGGGGCTGTCGTAGATGATTGCCGCCTGATCGGCGCGGCCGTTTTCCACGTGGCGGTCTACGGCGTTGTAGCAGCCGTTAACGCGGCTGTCGGCATACCACTCGTAAAGGTCGGCGCCTTTCTCGAAGAGTGCCTGCTCGGGTGCGCGGTCCCAGTCGATCGCTTTGGCCTGCTCAAGCCAGAATGCTTCTGGATCGTCCTTTGCGGCTTTGTAAACCTCTGCGTATCCCATGACTTCGCCTCCCCTTGTGTTGCCCCAAGGTTTAGGCGTTGGGGGGGCGCGGCGGCAAGGGGATTACGCGGATTGGGGGCCTTTGGGTAAATTTGTTTACACATCTGCGACGGTCCGTCGGGGTGGCGCGTGCGGAAAATGTCGTATTTCGGCGGCCCTGTCGAAAACGGATCAGAATCGGATGTGGCGCAGGATCAGGCTGATGTTAGGGGCGGACAGGGTGCCCGCACTTCGCATCAATAGAAGGTTCGAGTCGATGGGCGACAAGCGCGCCAACAAGGATAAACAAGCCAAACGCCGGGTGAAAGCGGTGACCACAGCCCAGATAGAAGCCGCAAAGGCGGCGACACTGACGGGTCTGGTGGAGCGCAAAAAGAAGTAAATTGAGTAAGGCGGGGGCAAATCCCCCGCCCTTTTCTATTGCGCCGCAGGCGCGGATAGGAAGCTAGCGCCAAAGGCGCATCAGCCATATTGCGCGACGGGTGTGCCTGCTATGGCGGCCATGTTCAGAAGCCCCCGTGCGGTGATCGAGGGGGAGACCACATGGGCGCGGTTGCCCATGCCCATCAGGATCGGGCCCACTTCGAGGCCGCCCCCTTTCATCTTGAGAATGTTCCGCACGCCCGATGCAGCATCGGCATGGGCGAAGATCAGCACATTGGCTGGCCCTTCCATGCGGTTATCGGGAAAGAGGCGCTTGCGCAGATCGGGGTCGAGAGCAGTGTCGATGTTCATCTCACCTTCGTAGCAGAAGTCATGGTGCCCCTCGTCGAGGATGCGGATCGCGCGGCGCAGGCGGCTGCCGGATCCTTCGCCCTGATTGCCGAACTGCGATTGTGAGCACATGGCGATGTTTGGCGTAAGGCCGAAGCGGCGCACATGGCGCGCGGCGCCAATGGCGATTTCCGCAAGCTGTTCGGGCGTGGGATGCTGGTGGACTTGCGTATCTGCGATGAAGAGGGGGCCGTCCTCCAGGATCATCAGCGATAGCGAGCCGTGGGCGCGCCGACCCTCCCGGCCGAGTACCTGCTCGATATAGTTGAGGTGCCAGCGGGTTTCCCCGAAGGTGCCGCAGATAAGGCTATCGGCTTCGTCCCGGTGGACCATCACGGCGCCGATGGCCGTGGTATTGGTGCGCATGATCGCGCGGGCGATATCGGGGCTGACGCCGCGGCGGGCCAGCAGGCCGTGGTAGGTTCCCCAATAGTCGCGGTAGCGCGGATCGTTTTCAGGGTTTACCACGTCGACGTCTGTGCCGAGCTTGAGCGTCAGGCCCGCTTTCTCCATCCGCCGCTCGATCACTTCGGGCCGACCGATGAGGATGGGGCGCTCAGTGGTTTCCTCCAGCATCGCATGGGCACAGCGCAGGACGCGTTCGTCCTCGCCCTCGGCAAAGACTATGCGGCGCGGCGTGTTGCGCGCGGCCTGAAACACCGGGCGCATCAGCAGGGCGGATTTGAACACGGAACTGTCGAGACGGGCCTTGTAGGCGTTCATGTCCTCGATGGGGCGGGTGGCAACGCCCGTCTCCATCGCGGCCCTGGCCACGGCGGATGAGACGATCCCCACAAGGCGTGGATCAAAGGGCTTGGGAATGAGATAATCGGCACCGAACGTCATCTGCTCGCCCTGATACGCCGCGGCGGCCTCCGCGGACGTCGTGGCGCGGGCCAGCGCCGCGATGCCTTCGATGCAGGCGATTTTCATCTCGTCATTGATCGTGGTCGCACCCACATCGAGCGCACCGCGGAAAATGAAGGGGAAGCACAGCACATTGTTGACCTGATTTGGAAAATCCGAGCGGCCTGTGGCGATGATCGCATTGGGCCGGACGGCGCGGGCGGCATCGGGCATGATCTCGGGGCTGGGATTGGCCAAAGCGAAGATGATGGGCGTGTCGGCCATGCGTGCGACCATTTCGGGGGTCAGGACATTTGGGCCGGACAGCCCGAGGAACAGATCGGCACCCTCGATCACATCGTCGAGCGTGCGCAGATCGGTGGCTTGGGCGTATTCTGATTTGATCGGGTTCATGTCGGTTTCACGGCCTGCATAGACAAGACCGTGAATGTCGCAGAGCCAGATATTCTCGCGCTTGACGCCGAGCTTGAGCAGCATGTTGAGGCAGGCGATGCCCGCCGCTCCGCCGCCGGTGCTGACGATCTTGATGTCCTCGAACTTCTTTTTCGCTACGAAAAGCGCATTCGTCGCCGCCGCACCGACGACGATGGCGGTGCCGTGCTGGTCGTCGTGAAAGACGGGGATGTTCATGCGCTCGTTGCAGATCCGTTCGACCGTGAAGCAGTCGGGGGCTTTGATGTCCTCCAGATTGATCGCGCCGAACGAAGGCTCCAGCGCGCAAACGATATCGGCGAGGCGCTCGGGATCTGACTCGTTCACCTCGATGTCGAAACAGTCGATGTTGGCGAATTTCTTGAACAGGACCGCCTTGCCCTCCATCACTGGTTTGGAAGCGAGTGCGCCGATGTTGCCAAGGCCCAGCACGGCGGTGCCGTTGGTGACGACCGCAACCAGATTCGCACGGGAGGTGTAGAGTGCGGCGGTAGCCGGATCTTTCTGGATCTCGAGGCAAGCTTCGGCCACGCCGGGGCTGTAGGCGCGGGCCAGATCACGCCCGTTCGCCAAGGGCTTGGTCGCTCTGATTTCCAGTTTGCCGGGCTTGGGGAGGGCATGATAATCCAGTGCTGCCTGGCGTGTTGACGGGTTGTCGGTCATGGTGCGGGCCTCATTTCAAATTTAGTTTAGTGTTAAACTATTGCGGGAAAAGCGCCAGTGGGCATTTCCGGGGCGCCGGTTTGCTGCGGGTATACGCGAGGGGCATGAAAGGTTCGAAAACCCTTCGCATCTCGCTGACTGCGGCGCTAGGGTGGAAGGCCACGGTTAGGAGATTCCAGTGAACGAGATGAGACAGGCAGCCCTCGAGGTGCGCGAAAACGCCCATGTACCTTATTCAGGATTTGCAGTTGGAGCGGCGCTGCGCGGGGCCTCTGGCAAGATCTATCGCGGCTGTAATGTCGAGAACGTGGCCTATCCCGAAGGAACCTGCGCCGAGGCGGGCGCGATCGCAGCAATGGTCGCGGCGGGGGAGACGTCATTCACCGAAGGCTATGTGGTCGCCGGATCACCGCTGCCGGTTACGCCTTGCGGTGGTTGCCGCCAGAAGCTGGCAGAGTTCGGCGCGGGTGATGTGGTCGTGACCATGGCGACCGTAGAGGGCGCAGAGCGGAGCCTGACCATCGCCGGCCTGCTTCCCGGCGCGTTCGATCCCTCGTTTCTGGGCCGATGATGGACGCGCGGAGCATTCTGGCCAAGCTGCGCCACGACCGCCCGCTGAGCGGTGACGAGCTCGCCTGGGTTGCGCAAGGGTTGGCCGATCAGAGCCTGAGCGCAGCGCAGGCCGGGGCCTTTGCAATGGGCGTATGCCGAAACGGGCTCGATGAGGCTGGCCGCGTGGCGCTGACTCAGGCGATGTGTGCGTCGGGGCATGTGCTGTCGTGGGATCTGGATAAACCCGTTTTGGACAAACACTCCACCGGCGGGGTAGGCGATTGCGTGAGCCTCGTGCTGGCGCCTGCGCTGGCGGCCTGCGGTGCCTATGTGCCGATGATTTCCGGGCGGGGCCTCGGTCATACGGGCGGGACGCTCGACAAGCTGGAGGCGATCCCCGGTGTGGGCGTCATGCTCGATGAGGCGCGGCTGCGCGCGGTGGTTGGTCAGGTGGGCTGCGCCATTGTGGGGGCCACGGGGGATATCGCGCCCGCCGACCGCCGCCTGTATGCGGTGCGCGATGTGACCTCGACGGTGGACAGTCTGGACCTTATTACCGCGTCGATCCTGAGCAAGAAGCTCGCCGCAGGGCTCGATGGGCTGGTGCTGGATGTGAAGGTCGGATCGGGTGCGTTCATGAAGGATCTGGACGCTGCGCGCGATCTGGCGCGGGCGCTGGTGGGTACGGCCAATGCGGCTGGCTGTCCTACGCGCGCGGTGATCAGCGATATGAGCCAGCCATTGGTGCCGAGCCTTGGCAATGCGCTGGAAGTGGCGGAAGTGATGCAGGTTTTGTGCGGTGACGTGCAGGGACCGATCGTGGAACTGAGCGCCGCGCTGGGCGGTGTGCTGCTGGCGGGCGCGGGGCTGGCGCCAGATGCTGCGGCGGGGGCGGCGATGATCGAAGCGGTAATTGCGGATGGCCGCGCGGCGGAGCGCTTTGGCAAGATGATCGCGGCGCTGGGCGGGCCGGTGCGGTTCGTCGAGGATTGGCGGCGGTTTTTGCCGGAGGCTACGGTGGTGCGTGAAGTGACGGCACAGCACGCGGGCGTGGTGCAGGCGATGGACGGTGAGGCGCTGGGCCTTGCGGTCGTGGGTCTGGGCGGCGGCCGTGTGGTCGAGCGTGATCCGGTCGATCCGGCAGTTGGCCTGTCGCGGGTGGTGCGGATCGGTGCGCGGGTCGAGCGGGGCCAGCCGCTGGCGGTGATCCACGCGGCCCGGCCCGAGCAGGCGGACCGCGCGGTCGCGGCGGTGCGCGCGGCGATTGCACTGGGCGATGCAGCCGCGCCCATGCCAGAGCTGATTGTGGAGCATCTGGGCTGATGGGGCGCGCGTTTCTGGTCGTGATGGATTCGGTGGGCATCGGCGGTGCACTTGATGCCCATACATTCTTTAACGGCGCGGTGCCCGACACCGGCGCCAATACCCTGGGCCATATCGCGCAAGCCTGTGCGCAGGGGCGCGCAGAGGAAGGGCGCAGCGGGCATTTGCATATGCCGCATCTGGCGGGCCTCGGGCTGGGGGCCTCGATAAACGCGGCGAGCGGGATGGAGGTCGATGCCTTCGATGTGCCGCTGCGCGGGACATGGGGCGTGGCAACGGAGGTTTCGCGTGGCAAAGACACGCCTTCGGGCCATTGGGAGCTGGCCGGGCTCCCGGTGCCCTGGGAGTGGCGCTATTTCGAGCGGACAGAGGGATCTTTCGATGCGGAACTGATCGCGCTGGTGTGCGAGGCGGCGGGCACTGCGGGCATTTTGGGCGATTGCCATGCACCCGGCACCGCGATCATCGAGCGGTTCGGGGAGGAGCACATGCGCAGTGGCTGGCCGATCTGCTATACTTCGGCCGACAGCGTTTTCCAGATCGCCGCGCAGGAGGAGACTTTCGGGCTTGAGCGACTTCTCAAGCTATGCACGGATATCGCGCCCATTTTGCACGCGCGCCGCGTCGGGCGTGTGATAGCGCGGCCTTTTGTGGGCGATGTGCAGCAGGGCTTCGTCCGCACGGCGCACCGCCGCGATTATGCGATCGTGCCGCCCGCGCCCGTGCTGAGTAATTGGGTGCAGGATGCGGGCCGCAAGGTCTTCGCGGTGGGCAAGATCGGTGATATCTTCTCGATGCAGGGCTTCGACGAGGTTCGCAAGGGCAGCGATGCGCAGCTGATGGGGCATTTGAGCGATCTCATCCGCGATGCACCTGAGGGCAGCCTGACGTTTGCCAATTTTGTCGAGTTCGACAGTCTTTACGGGCACCGCCGCGACGTGTCGGGCTACGCGCGGGCGCTGGAGTGGTTTGACAGAGAGATCGGCAGCGCGATGGCGCTGATGCGGGCGGGAGATATCATGGTGCTGACCGCCGATCACGGCAACGATCCGACTTGGACCGGCACCGACCACACCCGCGAGCGGGTGCCCGTTCTGGTGGCGGGTGCGGGCTCCGGGACGCTGGGGCATATTGCATTTGCGGATGTGGCGGGTTTTGTTGCCGCGCATCTCGGGGTAGAGGTGCCTTAACCAGTCAAGGAGCCGGACATGAGCGACGACCATCTTACCGTGGTGAACCACCCTTTGGTGCAGCACAAGTTGACCATCATGCGCGACAGCGAGACGCCCACGGCGGTGTTCCGGCAGCTATTGCGCGAGATCAGCCAGTTGCTGGCCTATGAGGTCACGCGCAATCTGGCGATGACGACCAAGCGGATCGAGACGCCGATGCAGGCGATGGATGCGCCTACGCTCGATGGCAAGAAGCTGGCATTGATCTCGATCCTGCGGGCAGGCAATGGCCTTTTGGACGGGGTGCTGGAGCTCATTCCTTCTGCGCGTGTGGGCTTTGTAGGGCTCTACCGCGACGAGGAGACGCTGCAACCGGTGCAGTACTATTTCAAGGTGCCGGACGGCCTTGATGACCGGCTCGTGATCGCGGTGGATCCGATGCTTGCAACGGGCAATTCCTCCGTTGCGGCGATCGATCTGCTGAAAGGGGCGGGGGCTACGAACATCATCTTTCTGTGCCTGCTGGCTGCACCGGAAGGGATCGCGCGGATGAAAGAGGCGCATCCCGATGTACCGATCGTGACCGCCTCGGTCGACGAGCGGCTCAACGAGTTGGGGTATATCATGCCCGGTCTTGGTGATGCGGGCGACAGGATGTTCGGGACGAAATAGCGCGCGCTGCGGGCAGAACCGCGCCTGATCTGCGCCACCCGTCTGGTTCTCGGGCTCTGCTATCCACAGCTGCGCGACCTATCGTTCACGACTTTTGCGGCTGAATCAAAGATAATGTATCAAAAGCGGGGCGATTGTTCACACGACCGCTTTACTCAGACATCCTGTTTTGACATTCTGACCCCTACATCCTGTGGGGGCATGAATGAAACTTACTAGACTTGTCGTTATCGCCATTATTTCCGCATCCATGGGCGCAGGTGCCATATCGGCCCAGACCCGGCCGGGCAGCGAGCCAGCGGAGTTCCCGCCTGCATCGTTTCTGGGCAAGCAGTATGTCGACAGCAAGGGATGTGTTTTCATCCGTGCGGGGATCGACGGAAATGTGTCTTGGGTGCCGCGCGTATCTCGGGCGCGCACTGGTGTTTGCGGGTTCAAGCCGACACTTGCCGGACAGGTGACGTCGGCACCGGCCGCCCCTGTTCAGACTGCCGCCGTTACGCAGATCACCAATCCGCCGCCGGTTGCCACCCCTACGCCCGCGCCGCGCCCTGCTCCCGTCGTCGTGACGCGGCCCGCGCCGCAGCCTGCGCCCCGGCCCGTAGTGCGTCAGGTGGCAAAAACGCCGCCCTCGCCCATCGTCGAGAAAACCGTGCAGTCAGCCCCCGTGATGCGGACAGCTACCGTTGCCCCACAGGGCAGCATCGCTTGTCCCAACGTGTCTGCCGTGGGTAGTCAATATCTGCGCACCGGCAAATACGCCGTGCGCTGCGGTCCGCAAACCCAGCCGATTGTAGGCGCTCGGATCTCGACGGCACCGGTGCCGCGCAGCGGGTATTCAGGTAGCAAGGGGCACAGCGTTGCCGCAGCAAGAGAGCCGATCACCGTCGCGCCGCAGACCCGGATCGTGCCGCGCCACGTGGCTGTGAACCGCGTCAACACCACCAATGTGACCGTGCCACAGGGCTACAAGCGGGTCTGGGAAGACGGGCGCCTCAACCCTAATCGGGCAGAGCAAACGCTGGCGGGCTATGCGGCGATGAGCCTAATCTGGACATCTACCGTTCCGCGGCGCCTGATCAATCAGGCTGACGGAAGCGATGTGACGGCCTCTGTACCGCTGGTCTATCCCTACACCAATTATGCGGCGCAGCAGCGTGAGTTGGGAGAGGTCACGATCGTTCGGCGCAACGGTCAGGTGCTAAAGCGGGTGGTGCGCGGTGCGCGCAGTGTAATTGATCCCGAGCCGCGTCAGGCCCGGGTGACAACGGTGCAGCGCAAACCGGTCTATTCGACGCGGTCCACACCGAAAGCTACACCGCGGCGGGTGCAACCCAAAGCGGAAGCGGCCGCGCGGGGCTATGTTCAGGTTGGCGCGTTCCGCGATACCGCCGCTGCACATGCGCTGGCGGGCAAGGTTCAGCGGATGGGGATGCCCGTGCGGGTTGGCCGATACACCAGTAATGGCGAGACGATGCGTCTGGTCATTGCGGGGCCATTTAGCGGCACTGCTGATGTGAAACGTGCGGTGAGCCAGCTGCAGGGCGCAGGATATGAAGCCTTCGCGCGCTAGGGCGCGGGTGGTTCCATAGATTACGGCAGTGGCCCGTCGGAGAGGATCCGGCGGGCCATTTCCTTTCCCCAGGCTGCATAGATGACCGGTCCGGGATGAAATCCGTCCTGCGCCATATCTGCAGGATCGAGCGTGTCGGGCAGGGGTACGTAGGCGCAATCGGGCTCGCCTGCGAGGGCGATGCGCAGAGCGGCATCGAAGCGGGCCGCGCGCCGCCCCAGAAGCCAGCGCAGTGGATGGGGCAGCAGAGGGAAGGCCCCGAGTGGGGGGATTTCACCTATGTAAAGCCGCTGCGCGCCAGTACGGTGGCGCAGCAGGGCGCGCAAACGGGCGTGGGCGCGCAGCCATCCCGCCTGCGGGCCGCCGCGCGTGACATCGTTTACGCCGAGGATGACCAGAACGATATCGGCCTGACCGAGCGTTTCGGCGTGCAGCCGCGCGAGCGTTGTGGCTGTCGTGGCGCCCGTGTTGGCGATGAGCTGCCACGTCACCGTATTATGGGCCGCGAGGGCCGTGGTCAGCTGTCCCGAGAGTGCCTCGTTTTGGGTGCTCACGCCCACCCCGGCGGCGGAGCTGTCCCCGACAATCAGCAGGCGCAGCGCAGGACCCGCCCCAAGGGTGCCCCCACGCGGGCCGGAGGCTTCGGGCAGGCGCAGGGCGCGTTTGCGCAGGCGTAAAGCCTGAAGCAAAAGCAGCGGCGACAACACGAGAGTTGCCGCTGCATCGAGCAGGATCATCCCCCGCACAGCCCTTGGAGCCGGAGCCACGCGCTGTCGGGAAGCAGTGGATCGGTCGCGACACCTTTCATGGGGTCGCCTTCGATCAGGTCGAGCACGCTCTCGCCGGTGATGTCGCGCGCGCGCGCGTAGGGGGCGGCAGGCACATCGGCGGCCTCGAACAGGGCCAGTAGATTTGCGCTGTCAGGGCGGTTGGCTGGCGTGCTCATCAGATGCTCGGCGTAGGCGTCCAGCGCCTTTTCAGAGACATCTCCGGTGGTGAGGAGGCGGAAGTTCTCCCAAGGGCCTGCCACATCCAGAAGCTGGGCCAGCGGATCACGCTCCACCTGCAAGGCGAGCTGGGCGAGGATGAAGCCCGCGGCGACATCGGGCTCTTCCCAATCCTCGAACACGGAGCGATCGAGGACGATCACCCCGCCGGGTAGATGCAGCGCAGGGCGCCCCAGTGCGGGCACCACGGCGAGTTTTGGCGTCTCCAGCCGGGCGCCAAGGCGGCGCAAGGCGCGCAGGCCCGCCGCATCGTTGCACATCGGACCTGTCACGCGCTGCATCCGCTCGATCAGGGCCACGCCGAGGGCCTCGCGCTTGACCTGGGGGACGACGCGCAAGGTGTTGTCACGCATGGCACCGGGCAGCCAGAACAGGACCAGTGCCGCGACCGCCGCGACGGATACCCCCATGCCCAGCCAGCGCAGGCGCCCCGGACGGGGGCGGGTTTTTGCGATGGCACGGCGTAGGCTCTCGATCGCGGCGACCATTTCGACCTCGTGCTCGGGCAGCTCCAGCGTTTCGCCTGCATCGCCGTCGGGGTGGTAGAGGGCGGGGATTTCATCCGGATTGCTCCGCTCGATCGCGGCAATCGACCAATGAGTGATTGCCTGATCATTCATATCGGAGATGATCACGGTTGCATTGCCGATGGATACGATCACTTCGCGCCGCTGCCCATCGGGGTCAGGGCGCCACAGGCCGGTGGCCTCGAGGCGGTCATATTTCGTCAGTGCGGTCATTACGGTCGGCTGCTCGGTATTATATTATGTCACCACAGTATCATCTGCGCGCGGCAGGGCAATGGCGCGTGCGGCCCGGAAGATGCTCCGGATCGTCCGATGATTTCGAGCTTCCCGTTTCAGAGCGTGGCGGCGAGCTTGCGCAGTTCGAATTTCTGGATCTTGCCGGTCGAGGTTTTCGGCAGCTCTTGAAACACGATTTTTTTCGGCGCTTTGAAGCCTGCCAGTGTGAGTCGCGTGAAGGCGATGAGGCTGGCTTCGTCGATTTCCACACCCGGCTTCAGTTCGACGAAGGCGCAGGGCACTTCGCCCCATTTCTCGTCGGGTTTGGCGACCACGGCAGCCAGCATCACGGCGTCATGGCCCATCAGCGTGCCCTCTACCTCGACGCTCGAGATGTTCTCGCCGCCCGAAATAATGATGTCCTTGGCGCGGTCGGCGATCTGGATATAGCCATCGGGGTGTTGAACGGCGATATCGCCCGAATGGAAGTAGCCACCCGCGAAAGCCTCCTGCGTGGCGGCGGGGTTTTTGAAGTAACCCTTCATCACCGAATTGCCGCGGATCATGATCTCGCCCTGCGTGGTGCCGTCGCGGGGAACCTGCGCCATGTCGGTGTCCATGACCGTGATGTGCTCCATCATCGGATAGGCAACGCCTTGGCGGGATTTGACTGTGGCGCGGGCGGGTTTGTCGAGGCTTCCCCAATCCTCCTCGCGCCAGATGCATTCGGTGACATGGCCGTAGGTCTCGGTCAGTCCGTAGACGTGGGTGACGTTAAAGCCCATCGCCTCGAACTTGCCCAATGTGGCGGGGGCAGGGGGCGCACCGGCGGTGACGACCTCGACCATGTGCGAGAAGTCGCGGCGGTCGTCCGCGCTCGCGTTGACCATCATGTTGAGCACGATGGGTGCGCCGCCAAAATGGGTCACGCCCTCGTCGGCGATGGCGTCAAAGATCGCCTTCGCCGTGATATCGCGCGCGCAGACCAGTGTGCCGCCCACGAGCGGCATCAGCCATGTGTGGTTCCAGCCGTTGCAATGGAAGAGCGGCACGATCTGCATGAACACCGGATGCAGCACCATACGCCACGAGACGACCGTGCCCATTGTCATCAGGTACGCGCCGCGGTGATGGTAGACGACGCCCTTCGGCCGCCCGGTGGTGCCGGAGGTATAATTGAGTGCGAGGCTTTCCCATTCGTCCTGCGGCATGTGCCAGGGGAACGTGGGATCACCGCCCGCGAGCACATCCTCATAGGCGGGATGCCGACCGGTCGCTGGAAAGCCGGCAGCGGCATCGGGGACTTCGATGATCTGCGGCGGGGCGTCGAGACGCGCGACTGCGGCCTCCGCCAGCTCGATGAACTGGGTATCTGCGAGCACGACCGAGGCGCCGCCGTGCTCGAATATATACGCGACCGTATCCACATCCAGCCGGGTGTTGATCGTATTGAGAATGGCCCCACAAGCGGGTACGGCGAAATGCGCCTCGGCCTGGGCGGGGATGTTCGGAAGCAGGGTTGCGACCACATCGCCCGGTGTCACGCCTCTTGAGGCAAGCGCGGAGGCGAGGCACGAACAGCGCGCGTGGTATTGCGCATAGCTCACACGGTGAGCGCCGTAAACGACAGCCGTGCGCTTGGCAAAAACATCAGCCGCACGCCGCAGGTGCGACAGGGGAGTGAGTGCCACGTGGTTCGCGGCGCATTTCTCCAGACCGGTCTCGTCTTTCATCCAGCCCATTTGTGGCCCTCCCGATGATGATGTTCGCGCGCCGCCCCAAGAGGGCGCCCGCGCGGTGCAACGCGCTGTTTGCGCTCGCGTCAGAGCACGATATGCAGGGGGCAGGAATTTGCAATGAGAAGATGACATTGCCTGAAGGGAGCGCAGAATGGATACGGTGGCAGTGAGGCCCGGAGCGGTCAGGCCGGGGGCGGCGGCCGTGTGTATTCTGGGCGGGATGTTTGCGCTGGGGATCACGGACAACTTACTGCCCTTTATCTCCGAGACAGGGTCGCTGTGGCAGTTCCACATGCTGCGCGGAGCGCTGGCGGTGCTGCTGCTGGCCGGGATCGTGATGATGGCGGGACGGGGCGTGATCCGCCCGGTGAGCTGGCGCGCCGTACTCGGGCGCTCATTTTTTCCAGCTAGTGCGATGCTGATCTACTTCGGGTGCCTGTCGGTGCTGCCCATCGGTGTGGTCGTGGCGGGGTTGTTTACGGCGCCGATGTTCGTCTTGCTGATCTCTGTCGTCTTTCTGCACGAGCGGGTGGGGCCGGTGCGGATTGCGGCGGTGATGATGGGCTTCATCGGCGCGCTTCTGGTGATCCAGCCCGACCCCGGTGCGCTGGATCCGGTGGCTTTCCTGCCGGTCGTGGCCGGGATGCTCTATGCCGTGGGGGCGGTCGTCACGCGGCTTTGGTGTGCGGGTGAAAGCACGATGTCGCTCTCGGCGGGTTTCTTCGGGATGCTGGCGCTGTTCGGTGCTATCGGGCTGTTGATCGTGCCTACGGGCGGGCCGCTGGGGTTTTCGGGGTTCGTGATGCGCGGTTGGGTGCCGCTGACGGCCAATATGATGTTCTGGATCGCGGTGCAGGCGTTGGGATCGATCATCGGTATCGGGTTGATCACCCGTGGTTACCTGCTGGCGGAGGCGGGCTTCGTGGCGGTATTTGAATATTCCTTACTGGTTTTTGCGAGCTTCTGGGCTTGGGTGCTGTGGGATCAGTCGGTGGGGCTGCCTGCGCTTGCAGGGATGGCTTTGATTGCAGGGGCCGGGGCTGTGATCACGCTGCGCAGCGAGGCGGCGATGCCGGTACGTGCGGTCAAGGTACCATGATCCTGTCGCGCGGGCGGCGCTACCTGTTCATTCATGCACCCAAGACCGGGGGCACGTCCATGGCGCTGGCGCTGGAGGCGCGCGCCATGAAGGACGATATCATGCTCGGAGATACTCCCAAGGCGCGCAGGCGGCGCAAACGACTGGAGGGGGTGCAGGCGGCGGGGCGGCTTTGGAAACACGCGACGCTGGCGGATCTCGACGGGCTTGTGGCGCCGCACGAGCTTGATGAACTGTTCATCTTCACCATGGTGCGCAACCCTTGGGACCGCATGGTGAGCTATTACCATTGGCTGCGCGCACAGAGCTTCGAGCATCCTTCCGTGCATCTGGCCAAGCGGCTGACGTTCGCGCAGTTCGTTGGAGATCCGCTGGTCGCGCAAAGCTTTGGGCGGGCGACTGCGGGCTCTTATGTCACCGATGTGCGGGGGGTGGAGCGCGCCCGCCTCTTTATCCGCCTGGAGCACATGGCGGAGGATATCGCACCGCTTGAGGCGCATCTGGGTCTGACGCTGGAGGTGCCGCATGTGAACCGCAGTGCGCGCGCACCGGATTACCGCCAGAGCTACGGCGACGAAACCCGCGCGCGGGTGGCGCACATCTGCGCCGAAGATATCACGCGCTTCGGCTACCGGTTCGAGACCTGACCTGCGCGCGCCCTTCGGGGAATGGCACTGGCAAGGGTATTCGGCGGAAATGGTTAATGGCCCCCCTCTATTGTCGCGCAGATCAACGAAATCTTAAGACTATCCGGCAAATTATTTCATGAACTGGATACAATGCCCCAGGTCTGCCCAAATCATGACCCTTGGGTGCCTCACGAATCACGCCAACTGGGACCAGAAAATGAACGCAGCCCGGAGAGGCCGCACACCAAGGGGATGATGGAATGTTTGGAATGGGATTTAAGATGCAGCAGCCGACACGCCGCACCGTCGAAATGACCGGCGCCTACGATGGGGGCCTTGCCACACTGAGCCATGGTCTGATGGTCGGGACGCGGGTCGCGAGCAATTTGGGCTGGCGTGCGATCGATGCTCTGACGGTGGGCGACAAGGTGCTGACATTCGATCACGGGATGCAGGAGATCACCGAGATCCGGCGCGCCCATGTCTGGCTCGACGCGCCGGAGAGTGCGCAGACGCTTTGGCCCGTCGTGGTGCCGGTAGATGCGCTGGGCAATCGGGAGGAGCTGGTGTTGCTCCCCGATCAGGGCGTAATGATCGAGAGTGACGCAGCACAGGACATGCACGGCGATCCTTTCGCAGTCATTACGGCGCTGAGCCTTGTGGGCCTGCGCGGCATCCGCCAGCGCCAGCCGATGGAGAAAGTGGAGCTTGTCGGGGTTTATTTCGCCGGTGATGAGGTGATTTACGCTGAAGGCGGCGCGCTGATCCATTGCCCTGCGGATATGTCGACGCTTGCCAAGTTCCTGGACGCGGCTGCGCCGACCTACAGCGTGCTGAGCGGTGAGGCGGCGGAGGAACTTGCTGATTTGATCTATCTCGAGGACGAATTCATGACCCCTGCAGAGGATGCGGCGTTTTGCGCGGCGGTCTGATCGCGAAGGGCACAGCATTCGCCCTCCGGGGCGCGAAGGGATGCTCTGGCGGCCCTTTCTTGTAGCGCGGGGCGGGCATGAAAAAGGGGACGCCTGTCGCGCCCCCTCGTTGATTTGCCTTCAAGGCCGCTGCATCAGGCCGCTTTTTCTGCTTTTGGACCAAAACGGCCATAGAAGCTTTGGTTTTTATCCGCCATCTCGCGCAGCAGATCGGGGCATTTGAAGCGCTCGCCGAATTGTGCCTCAAGCTGGTCACAGCGCTCTGCCGCGTAGGGCGTGCCGATCATATCGAGCCACGAGAGTGGGCCACCGGACCATGGAGCAAAACCCCAACCGAGGATCGCGCCAACGTCGCCTTCGCGGATGTCCATGAGGACGCCCTCTTCCAGCGCACGCACGGCTTCGAGTACCTGCACGAACATCAGACGGTCCTGCACGTCCTGCAATGCGGGCTGTTCCTCGGCCAGCGGATATTTGTCCTGCAGGCCTTTCCAATACCCCAGACGCTTACCCTTCTCGTCGTAGTCGAAATAACCCGCCTTGGTCTTGCGACCGAGGCGGCCTTTCTCTTCGAGCCAGACGATCAGCTCGTCCGCTTCAGACGCGGGATAGGCGTTGCCCATGGCGGCCTTGGTGGCGCGCATGATCTTGGTGGCAAGATCCACGGAAGTCTCGTCGCCCAGCTGCACGGGCCCTACGGGGAAGCCCAGCATTTGTGCCGCCTGATCAATGTACCACGGGGCGATGCCTTCGGTGATCATGCGGTTCGCCTCGTTGCCGTAGGGGATGATGCAGCGGTTGGCGTAAAAGAAGCGCGCGTCGTTAACCACGATCGGCGTCTTGCGGATCTGGCGCACGTAGTCGAGCGCTTTAGCCACGGCGCGGTCACCGGTGCCCTTGCCCTTGATGATCTCGACCAACAGCATCCTCTCGACGGGGGAGAAGAAATGGATTCCGATGAATTGCGCTGGACGTGAGGATGCCTTGGCCAGATCGGTGATCGGCAAGGTGGACGTGTTTGAAGCGTAGATGCAATCCTCGGGGATAACCGCCTCGACCTTTTTGGTCATCTCGGCTTTCACTTTTGGGTCCTCGAACACCGCTTCGATGATCAGGTCACAGCCTTTAAGCGCATCCAGATCGGCGGTGGCGGTGATGAGCTTGAGCAGCGCCTCCTTCTTCTCCGGCGTTGCTTTCTTGCGCGCGATTCCCTTATCCATATAGCTCTCGGAGTAGGCCTTGCCTTTGTCGGCGGCTTCCTGATCCCGGTCAATGAGAACCACTTCGATGCCTGCCTGCGCAGATACCAGCGCGATGCCTGCGCCCATCATTCCCGCACCCAGCACGCCCAGTTTCTTGACGCGCTGATCGGGGACGCCTTCGGGGCGAACGGCGCCTTTCTCCAGCGCCTCCTTGTTGAGAAACAGCGAGCGTATCATGGCCGACGAGGTGGGGTTCAGCAGAACGGAGGTGAACCATCGGGCCTCGATTTTGAGGGCAGTATCGAAAGGCACCAAGGCACCCTCGTAGACGGCGCTTAACAGCGCCTTGGCTGCGGGATAGACGCCTTTGGTCTTGCCGTTGACCATGGCGGATGCGCCCACGAAGGTCATGAAGCCTGCGGGATGATAAGGTGCGCCGCCGGGCATCTTGTAGCCTTTGGCATCCCACGGCTTGAGAAGGTCGGCGTCCGTGGCCGAAAGCACCCAGGCACGGGCATCGGCCATCGGATCATCGCTGACCTCATGGATGACGCCCGCTTTCTTTGCGTCCGTCGGAGACATCATCTTGCCCTCGAGCAGCAGTGGGGAGGCAGCCATCGCACCCAGCATGCGGACCAGACGGGTCGTGCCGCCCGCACCGGGAAAAATGCCCACCTGAATTTCCGGCAGGCCGATCCGCGCTTTGGGATTGTTGGCGGCAAAGATGCGGTGCGTGGCGAGCGGCAACTCGAGCCCGATGCCAGCGGCGGTGCCGGGCAGGACGGAGGCGACCGGCTTGCCGCCCTTGTTGGTCTTGGGGTCCATGCCCGCGCGCTCGATCTTGCGCAGCAGCTTGTGCATGCGCATGGTGCCGTCGAAAAGGCCGCGCGCAGGATCATCGCCCGCGTCTTCGCGCATCTTTGCGAGCAGGTTGAGATCCATGCCGCCCGCAAACGAGCCTTCCTTGCCTGAGGTGATGATGATGCCTTTCACGGCCTCGTCGGCCAAGGCCTCGTCGGTGAGCCGGTCGAGATCCTCAAGGCCCTCGATGGACATCACGTTCATTGATTTATCCGCGACATCCCAGGTGATGGTGGCGATGCCCTCTGCATCTGTAGTCATTGTAAAATCGGTCATACTGGTTTCCTGACGTTATCTGATTTTTTGGACGCATTCGCGAGATGCGCATCAAGCGCCGTCCCGACGGTCGTCGTGGTATCGACGGCGTACTGGCTAGAGGAGATGAGCCACTTGCCGTCTATGAATTCGAGAATCGAATAGCAGGGAAAGGGCTCGGCGATACGCTGGCTTTTGCACATCATATGCGTCGTATGCGCGGCCTCGATCCGGGTCTTCGTGCGGAACTCCGCCACGTCGCAGACCCGGATCAGGTCAGTGACCCGCTTGCGCATGTAATCTTCTGTCACTCTGCAGAAGATATCATGAAACTGATCGCGGTTTTCGATCACCATCTTGTCCTTTTCCGAGGCGATGAAATGGGGAAGGTGAAAACACTCGAAAAAAGTATCGAAATCGCCTGCGAGCAGCGCGATTCCCGTCTTCTCAAGAAGATCTTCGGAGATCTCCTTTGCGGTGGGGTACGCCTCCCCCGTCATGGGCCTAGACCCTTTCGATGATCGTGGCGGCACCCATGCCCGATGCGATGCACAGCGTCGCAAGACCGACTTCTTTGTCCGCACGCTCCAGTTCGTCGAGCAGGGTGCCGATGATCATCGCACCCGTTGCGCCCAGCGGATGGCCCATGGCGATGGAGCCACCGTTCACGTTGACCTTGTCGTGGTCCACGTTAAACGCCTGCATGAAACGCATCACCACGGAGGCAAAGGCCTCGTTGACCTCAAACAGATCGATATCGCTAATGCTCATGCCATTGTCGGCAAGGATCTTTTCGGTGACGGGCACGGGGCCGGTCAGCATGATGGTAGGATCGGTCCCGATTTTGGCGGTTGCGCGGATACGGGCGCGCGGTTTGAGGCCGTATTTCTCGCCGAATTCCTTGTTCCCGATCAGGATTGCCGCGGCACCGTCTACGATGCCGCTGGAGTTGCCGGCATGGTGGATATGGTTGATCTTTTCGAGGTGCGGGTATTTCAGCAGGGTGACCTTGTCGAAGCCGGGCATGACCTCACCCATCTGCTGGAACGCTGGATTGAGCGCGCCGAGCGATTGCATATCGGTCTGCGGGCGCATGTATTCATCGTGGCTGAGAATCTCGAGACCGTTCTGATCACGGATTGTGATCACCGATTTCGCGAACCGCCCCTCGTCCCACGCGCGTTTTGCACGCTGCTGGGAGGCGATGGCAAGCTGGTCCGCCTCATCACGGGTAAAGCCGTATTCTGTCGCAATGATATCGGCAGAGATACCCTGCGGGACGAAATACTTGTCCATCGCGATGCTGGGATCTGCCGCAATGGCCGCCCCGTCACTGCCCATCGGCACCCGGCCCATCATCTCCACGCCACCCGCAATATAGGCCATCCCGGCCCCACCGCGCACCTGGTTTGCGGCCAGATTGACGGCCTCCATGCCGGAGGCGCAAAAGCGGTTGATTGCAAGGCCGGGGATCCGCTCGTCCAGATCCGAGGCGAGCACGGCGGAGCGCGCGAGGCAGCCCCCTTGCTCCATCACCTGTGTCACGTTCCCCCAGATCACATCCTCGACAGCGTGGCCTTCAAGGTTGTTGCGCTCTTTGAGTGCATTCAGTGTGAGGGCGGACAGGCGCAGCGAGGTCAGCTCGTGCAGGGCGCCATCGCTGCGGCCTTTGCCCCGCGGGGTGCGCAAAGCGTCGTAAATGTAGGCTTCGGTCATGGTCATCTCCTTCTTTGGCCTGGTAGGCCTTTATTCAAATTCAAGCGCGGTCTGCAGGGGAGCCGGGCATTAGATCATAGGGGGCTTTCCAGCCCGCCGTGCCCGACAGGCGTGTGAGCCACGCGTCGATGTTGGGATGGGCCGCGCGGTCGAAGCCGAATGGCTCGGGGTAATAGAGATACCCGCAGCAGCTCAGATCGGCATTTGTGATTCCGTCGCCGACGATCCAGTCACGGTTCGCCAGATGGCTGTCGAGCAGGGCGTAGGCGGCAGATAAGCGGCCCTGATTGAAGGCGATGACCTCCTTGGGCTGCTTTTCGGGTGGCATGAAGTTCATCAAGAACCGCGTCATGCCCGCCATCGAGCTCAGTTTATGGTTGTCCCACAGCACCCAGCGCAGGATTTCGCGTCGTTCGCTTGCATTCTTGCCGCCGAACTTACCGGATTTTTCTGAAACATAATCCTGAATAACGCCGGACTGGGTGAGTTTGAGATCGCCGTCTATCATCACCGGTGCTTCACCCAACGCGTTGATTTGACTTCGGTAGTCTGGTGCGCGCGTTTCGCCGCCGAAGAAATCAACCTTGACCGGCTCCCACGCCAGACCGGAGAGTTCCAGTGCGAGTGCTGCCTTGTAGGAGTTGCCGCTTTCGCCGAAGCAATAAAGTTTGATGGTCATGGATCGATTCCTGTTTGTTATGTCGGGTGCGGGAAAGCCCGCATGAGTTTTTTGCCAAATTAAGGCGGAGGGAGTGCCCGAAAGCTGGCCGCAGCAAGCAGGTCAGGCTTCATTTGGCCTTTAAGCTCAAACCTGCGATTCCCGCCTGCGCCAACCGTTAGAGATTGCGCGCGATCAGCTCCTTCATGATCTCGTTAGTTCCGCCGTAAATGCGCTGTACCCGCGCATCCGTCCACATTTCGCCAATTGCATACTCCTGCATGAAGCCGTAGCCGCCATGCAGTTGCAGGCACTCGTCGAGCACTTCTCCCTGGGTGTCGGTAAGCCAGTACTTGGCCATGGCGGCGCGGTCTGCGGTCAGCTCCCCGCGCAGGTGTTCCGCGATGCATTGATCAAGGAAGGCGCGTGCAACGGTCGTTTTGGTTTTGCACTCGGCCAGCTTGAAGCGCGTGTTCTGGAATTGGGTGAGCGGGCCGCCGAAGGCTTCCCGGGTCTGGCAGTATTCAATGGTGCGTGTCACAGCGCCTTCCATTGCGCCCACTGCCTCGCAGGCGATGATCAGGCGTTCCTGCGGCAGCTGCTGCATCATCTGGTAAAAACCCTTGCCCTCTGCGCCGCCGAGGATGTTTTCGGGTGGGATTTCGACGTTGTCGAAGAAAAGCTCGGACGTGTCGGAGGCGTGCTTGCCGATTTTGGCGAGGTTGCGGCCGCGCTGAAAACCGGTGGCGCCTTCGGTCTCGACCACGACTAGGCTCACGCCTTTGGAGCCGAGCGATGGATCGGTTTTGGCGGCGACGATGATCAAACCGGCGTGTTGGCCATTGGTAATGAACGTTTTTTGACCCGACAGCCGATAGGCATTGCCGTCGCGGATGGCCTTCGTCTTGATTGCCTGCACATCCGATCCGGTCGAAGGCTCGGTCATGGCGAGCGCGCCCACCATTTCCCCGGAGATCATCTTGGGCAGCCAGCGGTGCTTTTGCTCCTCGGTGCCGTAGTGCAGAATGTAATGCGCTACGATGCCCGAATGGATGCCCGCACCCCAGCTTGCCAGATTGGCGCGCGCGCTCTCGATCAGGATCGCGGCCTCATGGCCGAAATCGCCGCCTGCGCCCCCGTATTCCTCAGGAATGGAGGGGCACAAAAGGCCCAGGTGTGCTGCCTCGTTCCAGGTGCTGCGGTCCATTTCAGACTGCTCACGCCATTTGGCGAAGCGGGGGGACCATTCGGAATTTATGAAATCCGCCGTGAGGTCCGCGAGCATCACATGCTCGTCGGTCATCCAGCCGGAACGCGCTGGCACTGTATCCTTCATCCGACCACCTTCGATGTACCTTTGGGAAAGCTGACATCCCGGAAATCAGGATAGATCTCGCGCAGCAGTTGGGTCTGGCGGGCCTCGTCGATGCGGACCAGATGCCAGATGCCACCATCCTCTAGGGTGAGTGTGAGTGTGTCGGATTGCACTGTGCGCCCCGCGTCTGTCTTCACGACCGTTTGTGTTGGAATGAGGCCGTAGTGGCGGCCCGTCGGGGTGGTCAGGAATTGTGCTGTGTCGAGCGACATGCCGAAGGAGATCACTTCTACATCGCGGGTCGCCTCGCGGGTGAGTTTCGCCATTTCCTCACGCAGCAGCACTTCTGGTACACCGCTCTCGCTTGCGATGGCCGAGATGATGCGCGGTGGCACGACATTTACTATCTCTGCCGTGTCGTTGCTCACGAAGGCACGCTCGAAACCGGCGATGCGGGAAGCGATCGCAGCGCGGTCAGCCGCGGGCACCGTGTAGGCCGCTGTGGTACAAGCGGCGAGCAGCAGGGCGATTGCGAGGTGCAGGGGGCGGATCATCGGGTCATCTCCTGTCGTCTTACGGCGCGGTACGTGAGAACGCGCGTTCGGGGGCAGCCTATTTCTTGCGGCTCTCCAGATCGGAATTGAACAGCCTCAGGCGGGCGGTCAAGTTTTCCTCGTTCATCACCGAAGAGAAGTTCTCGAACAGAAAGGACAGCGCTTCGCCTTCATCGAGCCCAGACTCCGCGCTGAACCTCTTGAGGCGACGGTATCCGTCCTCCGTCATGGCGACGGGGAAGCGGCGGGTCAGGCGAAAGCGTTTTGGCACATGTCTCTCCGGGTGTGGCACGCGCGAGGAGTTATGCCCCGCGCGCCCCAGCTTAGAAGTTCGCTGCGTCGAGCGCCATCACCGTATCGGCACCCGATTGGATACGTGCCAGGTGCAGCGCTGTGGCTGGCAGTTGGCGTGCCATATAGTAGCGTCCGGTGGCAAGCTTTGTCTCGTAGAACGTGACGTCGGAGGTGCCAGCCGCCAGAGCGTCGCGCGCTGCTTTGCCCATCATGGCCCACATCAGTCCGAGGCAGACATGGCCGAACATGTGCATGAAGTCGTTCGAGCCTGCCAGCGCGTTGTTGGGGTTCTTCATCCCGTTTTGCATGAAATACATGCCCGCAGCTTGCAGATCCTTGCTTGCGGCCTTCAGTGGCTCGATGAACTCTTTGTCGAAGGCTGCGTCTTGGCCTGCATTGTCCTTGCAGAAGCCTTTGACCAGATCAAAGAAGGCCATGACATGCTTGCCGCCGTCCTGCGCCAGCTTGCGGCCCACCAGATCCAGCGCCTGCACGCCGTTGGCGCCCTCGTAGATCATCGCGATCCGGGCATCACGGGTGAACTGAGACATGCCCCATTCCTCGATATAGCCGTGGCCGCCGTAGATCTGCTGGGCCTTCACGGTCATGTCATAGCCGACATCGGTGAGGAAGCCTTTGATCACCGGGGTGAGCAGGGACACCAGACCGTCCGCGTCTTTGTCGTCGGAGCGGTGGGCCGCGTCTATCATTGTCGCACCCCAGAGGATGAAGGCGCGTGCGCCCTCGGCGAAGCTTTTCTGATCCATCAGCGAGCGGCGGATGTCAGGATGCACGATCAGCGGATCGGCAGCTTTTTCGGGTGCCTCAGCCCCTGTTACCGCGCGGCCCTGAAGACGGTCGTGAGCATAGGCCAGCGCATTTTCATAGGCTACCTGAGCTTGCGAAAGACCCTGCATGCCGACGCCCAGACGGGCCTCGTTCATCATGGTGAACATGGCGCGCATGCCCTTGTGCTCCTCGCCCAGCAGATATCCCGTGGCGTCGTCGTAGTTCATCACGCAGGTGGAGTTGCCGTGGATGCCCATCTTGTCCTCGATGGAGCCGACTGCCGCGCCATTGCGCGCGCCGAGCGTGCCATCGTCGTTCACGTTGACCTTCGGGACGATGAAGAGCGAAACGCCCTTGATACCCGCGGGCCCACCCTCGATTTTCGCCAGCACCAGATGGATGATGTTTTCCGCCATGTCATGCTCGCCGGACGAGATGAAGATCTTCTGGCCGGTAATTTTGTATGAGCCGTCCGCCTGTGGTATTGCCTTGGTGCGCATCAGGCCCAGATCGGTACCGCAATGCGGTTCCGTCAGGTTCATGGTGCCGGTCCAGTCGCAGCTGACCATCTTGGGGAGCCATTTGTCCTTTTGCGCGTCCGTGCCATGCGCAAGAATTGCGGAGGCAGCACCGTGCGTCAGACCCTGATACATCGTGAAGGCCATGTTGGCGGAGCTAAACATCTCTCCCACGGCAGAGCCGATAACCGAAGGCATGTTCTGGCCACCGTATTGCTCGGGCATGTCCAAACCGGGCCAGCCGCCTGCCTTGACCTTCTCGAAGGCTTCCTTGAACCCTTTTGGCGTGTAGACGACACCATTTTCAAGGCGGCAGCCTTCCTTGTCCCCGGTCACGTTGAGCGGGGCGAGTACTTCCATCGTCAGCTTGGCTGCTTCTTCGAGGATCGCGCCGGTGAAGTCAGGCTCCAGATCGGAGTAGCCGGGTGTTTTCGCCTGACTGATCTTCAAGACATCGTGCAGAACGAATTGCATGTCTTTGGTCGGCGCTGTGTATGTCGGCATTTGGTTTCTCCCTGAAATAGATGAATGGTGTAGCGGCTCAGCTCGCGATCCGGGGCTGGATGAGCGATGCCATCACCTTTTCCGCCCACTTCAGCTGATCTCGCAAATCGGTGATCGCACTGTCGAGTTCGGCGCGCTGTGCCTCGAGATCCTCAAGCCGCTTGCTCGCCAGCTTGTAGGATTCCTCGATCTGCAATTGCTGGCCATCGCCCTTGTAGTAGAGATCCAGCAACTGGCGGATCTCCTCGAGCGAAAAGCCGAAGCGCTTGCCGCGCAGGATCAGCTTGAGCCGGGCGCGGTCGCGTTTGGTGAACAGGCGTTTCTGGCCGATCCGCTGTGGAAACAGCAGCTCCTTGGCTTCGTAAAAACGCAATGTACGCGGGGTGACATCGAATGTGTCACACATCTCGCGTATCGTCATTGTCTCTGTACTCATGATACTCTCGCATTCCGTATGCCATCGGGTATCTGCCCCAATAGCTGTTTCAGACATCTACTGCCCCTTCGATGCTTTACGTAGTAGTACGTCACGTCACTTTTAAGGCTTCCGTAACATCACGTTGCGTCAACTTTTAGTGAACATGGTTTTTGCGGGGTTTCGCAGCCAATTAAAGGCGGATTTCTGCCGTAGCCGACAAAAAGTAGCTATATCTATGACGTCTGGTTTACCGTAAGAATCGAGACAGATGTTCGGCAGTGCATTGATCTGGTGCAAGGCGACAGAATCGGTATGGCAGCACGGACAGCAGGAGGCTCTTCATGATAGGCTTGGGTATCAGCATGGACCCGCTGGCGGACTGGCAAGGCGAATCCGTGCAGGGCTATCTGGGAATTGCTGCCAAAATCGTCGAAACTGTCGCTTTCGAAGTGGCCGAGGAGGTACCCGCCCATAAGGTGCAGGATCTACTGGCTCTGGTCTGCGCAATCGAGGCGGCCGCCGAAGCGCTGCAGGCGCAACAGCGCCACTCCTAAGCCTCAGGATTTATCGCCGAGCGTTTCCAAGGTAACGTCACGCAGCCGTGTGAGCTCGCTCAGGGCGTCTTCGAGTTGCTTGCGCTTTTCCGAAAGCTCTTCGATCTGGCCGTTTGCCATGACCACCCAAGCGTGCATCTGCGCCTCAGTGCCCTCGTTTTCATAGATCAGGAGCCATTGGCGGATGTCCTCGAGCGCGAAGCCGAAGCTGCGGCCGCGCAGGATCAGCTCCATCCGGGCCCGCTCGCGCGCGCCATAGTAGCGTGTGCGGCCTTCGCGGTCGGGCGAAAGCAACTCGATATACTCATAATATCGTAAAGTGCGCGGGGTTACGTCGAATTTCGCACACATTTCCTTGAAAGTAAGGCGGGTATCATCGCTCATGTCTTGGTAATCCTCCGGAGGCTCACGCTAAAACCACCGGGCGCGATGTGCAACGCCCCCTCTTGCCCTTTATCGAGCCTTGGGCTGTAAGGGTCCGAGGGCGCTTCCAATTATTTGTGCCCGTCAGGAGGGCAGATGGCCGACAAAACAAAGCTGGCGCGCCAGTTCATCGAGGCGCTGCCCCACTCGGTAATGCTGGGGATGGAGCCGCAGGAAATGGCGGATGGTGTGGCTGTGATCAGCATGCCCTACAAGGCCGAACTGGTCGGGGATCCGGTGACGGGGGTGATCCACGGCGGGGCCGTCTCGGCGCTCATGGACACTTGCTGCGGCGCTGCGGTGATGTGCCATCCGGCAGTCGGCGGGGGCACAGCCACGATCGATCTGCGGATTGACTACATGCGCGCGGCTACACCGGGCCAGACGGTCACGGCGCGCGCGACCTGTTATCACGTTACGCGCTCGGTCGCGTTCGTGCGGGCCGAAGCGCTCGACGAGGATACCGGCAATCCGGTGGCGAGCGCGACGGGCGCCTTTACGGTGGAGGGTGGGAAATGACCAAACGCGAACCGCCCGAGCCCGTGCAGGTGATCAAACAGCGCCGCGATTCCGCCTTGCGCGCGCTTGCGGGAGCCGTGCCCTATATCCGATTTCTGGGCATCGAATTCGAGCGCCGGGGCGACGAGTTGACTGGAATCATGCCCTTCAAGCATGAATTGATCGGCAACCCGTTGTTGCCCGCGCTGCATGGGGGAGCCACGGCGGCATTTCTGGAGATCACAGCTGTGATAACCCTGAATTGGGCGCATCTATGGGAGGATATGGAAGCGGGCAAGCTTGAGCTGGAGGATCGTGCGCCGAGTGATTTGCCGCGCCTGCCCAAGACGGTTGATTTCACGGTGGACTATTTGCGCACCGGCTTGCCGCGCGATGCCTATGCGCGGGCACGGATCACGCGGGCCGGGCGCCGCTACGCCTCCGTGCAGGTGGAGGCGTGGCAGGACAACCGCGAGCGGCTCTATGCCCAGGCGATGGGGCATTTCGTGATGCCGGCACCGCGTGGTTGAGGTTGCCGTGCGGCGGCTGACGCACCGCCGCGTACTCAATATCGCGATCCCCGTGGTGCTGTCGAATGCAACCGTTCCGATCCTGGGCGCCGTCGATACCGGCGTTGTGGGGCAGATGGGGCTGGCGGCGCCCATTGGCGCGGTCGGTATCGGGGCGGTCATTCTGTCGGCGTTCTACTGGGTGTTCGGATTTCTGCGGATGGGGACGGTGGGCCTGACCGCGCAGGCGGACGGACAAGGCGATGAGGCCGAGGTCGCAGCCCTGCTCACCCGCGCGCTGATGATTGGCGTCGGCGCAGGCGTGACGATCATCGCGCTGCAAGGGGCGCTGTTCTGGGCGGCGTTCAAAGTGTCTCCCGCGAGCGCGGAGGTCGAGGGGCTTGCGCGGCAATACATGGCCCTGCGCATCTGGTCGGCGCCAGCGGCGATCGCCCTTTACGGGATCACAGGCTGGCTTATCGCGCAGGAACGTACGCGCGCGGTGCTGGTGCTCCAGCTGTGGATGAACGGGCTCAACATCGGGCTCGACCTTTGGTTCGTGATCGGGCTGGGGTGGGGTGTACAGGGGGTGGCGTTCGCCACAGCCATCGCGGAGTGGAGTGGGTTTGCGCTCGGGTTGTGGTTTTGCCGGGTGGCCTTTGCCGGAACGGCGTGGCGGGCGTGGGACAGTGTTTTCGACGCAGCGCGCTGGGTGCGGATGATGGCGGTGAACACCGATATCCTGATCCGCTCGCTGATGCTCCAGGCCATTTTCGTGAGCTTCATGTTTCTGGGCGCAGGGCAGGGCGACGTGACGCTGGCGACAAATCAGGTCTTGCTGCAATTCCTGATGATTTCAAGCTACGCGCTCGACGGTTTCGCGTTCTCTGCCGAGGCACTGGTGGGTAAGGCGTTTGGCGGACGCGATCCGGCGCGTGTGCGCCGTGCGGCGCTGCTGACGGGCGGCTGGGGCATGGCAGCGGCGGGTCTTATGGCGCTGGGTTTTGCGCTCTTCGGCGGCTGGATCGTGGACGCAATGACCACGTCGGAACCAGTGCGCACGCAGGCGCGGATTTATCTCGTGTATGTGGTTGTGGTGCCGGTGCTTGCCTGCGCGGCGTTCATGCTCGACGGGATTTTCATCGGTGCGACCCGAAGCCGTGACATGCGCAACATGATGGCTGTCTCGTTCGGGGTTTATGCTCTGTGCGTTCTCGTGCTTGAGCCTGCGCTGGGCAATCACGGGCTGTGGCTCGCGATGCTGATCTCGTTCGTCGTGCGCGCGGCAACGCTTGGCGCACGCTATCCCGCGCTGGAGCGGGCGGCGGGCTAGAGCCAATCGGCGCGGCGCGATCCAACGGCATCGCCGAGCGTGTCAAATCCATCGCGGATCAGATGCGCGTCGATGCCACGCGCAATCTGTGCGACCAGCGACAGGCCGCCGAACACCAGCGCGGTATAGAGCTGGACGGCCGACGCGCCCGCGCAGATCTTGGCGTATGCCTGATCGGCATCGCCGACGCCGCCCACGCCGATGATTGGCACATCCGTGAGAGTCGATAGGCGGGCGAGCACGCGGGTGGATTTTTCGAACAACGGGGCGCCGGACAGGCCGCCCGCTTCGCGCTTGAGATACGAGTGCAGCCCCTCGCGCGAGAGGGTGGTATTGGTGGCGATGATCGCCGCGACGCCTGCATCCGTGGCCACGTCGGCTACATCGGCAATCTCGGCCTCCGTCAGATCGGGTGCAATCTTGAGCATCACGGGCGTGTCGCCGCGCACCGCCATCACGCCCTCCAGCAAGCCCGCAAGCGCGGCTTTTCCCTGAAGATCGCGCAGCTTCTCGGTATTGGGGGAAGAGACGTTGACGGTCGCGAAATCCACGTGACCTGCTGCTGCCTCCATCACGCGGGCGAAATCCGCCGCGCGGTCTGAGCTGGTCTTGTTGGCGCCCAGATTGAGACCCACGGGAATGGTGCGCTTCGTGGCTTTGATGCGCGCACAGATCGCCTCCATTCCGTCATTATTGAAACCGAAGCGGTTTATCGCTGCGCGGTCCTCGGTCAGGCGGAAAAGGCGGGGCTTGTCGTTGCCGGGCTGGGGCAGGGGCGTGGCGGCGCCCACTTCGATAAAGCCGAATCCTGCCGAACTCAGCGGAGCGATGGCGGTGGCGTTCTTATCAAAGCCCGCAGCGAGGCCCACGGGATTGGGCAGGTCCATGCCTGCCAATGTCGTGCGCAGGCGGGGCGAGGTTACGGGGCCGGGTGCCGGAGCCAGCCCCGCGCGCAGGGCGCGGATCGCCAGACCGTGCGCCGCTTCGGGATCGATGTGACGCAAGACGCTCAGGCCCATCGCCTCGATCATGGCATTCATGCGAAAATGTCCGAGGGGGGTAGCGGTGCCGTCCGGATGAGGCGGGAGTTCATCACCGCCGCCTGCCGGTGTACCACGGCTGATTTGTATTCCGGGTCCGTGACCATCGCGAGGAAGGCGCCTGCCGTTGGATAGTATGCGATGAACATCGTGTCCCATCGCTCGTCGTCGGCGCCGATCAGGGAGACCTCGAAGCCGCCGCGCCAGATGATCTCGCCACCCACGCGCCGCAGCACCGGGCCGCTGGCTGCGCCGTAGTGGGCGTAGGCCTGCGCGCCGGTCAGCCCTTTCGCTGCGAGCGAATGATCGGCAGGATACTCCGCGTGCTGGAAGAACTGCACGAGGTTGAGCATATTGATAGGCGTGTTGCGGTCGAGCGATTTGAAGATCTCGAATTGCGCGCGCTGAGTGTCACGGTACTGGGTCATTCGGATGCCTCCACCAGGCCGGCAGGAAACTGGTGCTCGCCGTCCACCAGCGGGAGAGGCTGGGCCCAGACCACATCTGCCATGGTGAGCTTGCGGTAGAGGTGCGGGAACAGCGCGTCTCCGCGCGAGACTTCCCACTCGAGAGCCTCGCCCAGTGCGTCCGTTTCCAGCGCCACGAGAAACAATCCGTCCGCGCCCGCGAAATGTTTACCGACTGTCTCTGCGACCTGCTGGGCGGTGGAGATGTGGATATAGCCGTCGGCCACGTCGATGGGCGCGCCTGTTGTTTCGCCATCGCTGCGCAGGGCGTGCCATTCGTCGGTGCGGAGGATTTTGTATATAAGCATGGCCCTGTGATGCCTCCGCGCGGCGGGACGGTCAAGAGCCAAGCGGGCCTGCGTATGGATTGGGCAGGCCGCGGGGTTGACGCAACGCAAGGTGGTACATCTTCTTTGACAGCTTCACGGCGACGCGCCACGATACCTTCAAACAATCCAGATGCGGAACCTTGTCATGAAACGATTCCTTTTGAGCGCCGCAGCCTTTGCGCTGACCGCAGGCACAGCCAGTGCCGACTATACGATCACCATTTTGCACACCAACGACTTTCACGCGCGGTTCGAGCCCATCAACGGCTACGATGGCCCCTGCGCCGCCGAGGACAACACGGCGGGCGAGTGTTTCGGGGGTACGGCCCGGCTGGTGAACGCGATTGAGGACGCGCGCGCGCGCAATAACAATTCCATCCTGGTGGACGGCGGGGACCAGTTCCAGGGCACGCTGTTCTATTCCTATTACAAAGGTCAGATGGCCGCCGAGATGATGAACAAGCTCGGCTATGATGCGATGACCGTGGGCAACCACGAATTCGACGATGGGCCGGAAGTGCTGGCCTCGTTCATGGCAGCGGTGGACTTTCCGATACTGATGTCGAACGCCGATGTGAGCGCGGAGCCGCTGCTGGCAGACACTCTCGCCAAATCCACCGTGATCAAGCGCGGGGGCGAGCGGATCGGCCTTATCGGCCTCACGCCCGAGGACACGCACGAGTTGGCCTCACCGGGCGACAACATCAGCTTTTCCGATCCGGTCGCCGCCGTGCAAGCGGAGGTGGACCGCCTGACGGAGGAGGGGGTGAACAAGATCATTGTGCTCAGCCATTCGAGCTATGCCGTGGACCAGCGCGTGGCTGCGGGGACGACGGGCGTGGATGTGATCGTGGGCGGTCATTCCAACACACTTCTGAGCAACACCGACGAACGCGCGGAGGGGCCGTACCCCACGATGGTGGGCAATACGGCGATCGTGCAGGCCTACGCTTACGGCAAATACCTGGGCGAGCTAAATGTGACGTTCGACGAGGCGGGCAACGTGACCGAGGCGGTGGGGGAGCCGATCCTGATCGACGCGTCGGTGCCGGAGGATGAAGCAATCGTAGCACGGATCAGCGATCTCGCGGCACCGCTGGATGAGATTCGTAATACGGTCGTTGCCGAAGCGGCGGGTGCTCTCGAGGGGGATCGCTCCGTTTGTCGGGCGCAGGAATGCTCAATGGGCAATCTGATCGCCGATGCGATGCTGGCGCGGGTTGCGGATCAGGGCGTGAGCGTCGCGCTGCAGAACAGCGGCGGCATCCGGGCCTCCATCGATGCGGGCGAGGTGACCAAGGGCGAGGTGCTGACCGTGCTACCGTTCCAGAACACGCTTTCCACATTCGAGGTCACGGGGGCGGTGCTGGTCGAGGCGCTGGAAAACGGCGTGAGCCAGATGGAGGAGGGTGCGGGGCGGTTCCTTCAGGTGGCTGGCATGAGCTTTAGCGTGGATGCGGCGGCTCCCGCGGGTGCGCGTATCGCGGACGTGATGATTGGTGGGGCGCCTGTCGAGATGGAAACGGTCTACACCGTTGTGTCGAACAATTTCGTGCGCAATGGCGGCGACGGCTTCGGTATGTTCAAAACAGCCGCCAACGCTTACGATTTCGGACCGGATGTGGCGGATGTCACGGCGGAGTATCTGGCGGCAAACGGGCCTTACACGCCCTACACGGACGGTCGGATCACTCTTAAGTAGGCGCGCATGTGCGGACGCATGGCCCTGACCCTGCCGCCGGAGGCGATGGCGCAGGTGTTCGGGGCCGCATCGGCCAACACCTTGCCGGAGGGGCCCAACTACAACATCTGTCCGACAGATACGATTACGGTGATCAGCGGCGGCCCGGAGCGGCCCCGTGCGATGGAGGCGATGCGTTGGGGCCTGATCCCGCTGTGGTACAAGACCGCAAACGATGGCCCGCTGCTGATCAATGCGCGGGCCGAGACGGTGCTGGAAAAGCCCGCGTTCCGGTCCGCCGTGCAGGCGCGGCGTGTGTTGATCGTGGCGAGCGGATTTTATGAATGGACAAAGGACGCGGAGGGCGGGCGGGATCCGTGGTACATCACGCGCCGCGATGGCATGCCGCTGGCTTTTGCCGCCCTTTGGCAGACGTGGCGGGATCCACAAAGCGGGGAGGATCTACGCACGGTCGCGGCCTTGACCACTGCGGCCAATACCCCGATGCAGGCGATACACCACCGGATGCCTGTGATTATCGAGCAGACTGACTGGGCGTTGTGGCTGGGCGAACAGGGCAAAGGCGCCGCACCGCTGATGCGGGCGGCGGCAGATGAGGTGCTTGGTTGGCACCGTGTCGGTCGTGCGGTCAATTCAAACCGCGCGTCGGGACCGAAGCTGATCGAGCCGTTGTAGCCTTTTTGGCAGACGCGACCGCCTCCGACCTAGTCGGTTACGGTGGCCTTGGTTGGCTCATTCAGGTTCAGGATACCCATGATCGTTCCAGGCTCGTTTTCGAGACCCTCTGTCTCGGACAAATCGAATGTTACGGAATCGGTATCGGCGCTTTCGCCCGTCCCGTCATTCGAGTTGCCGCCGCTGCCCTGGATTCGGGAGAGAAATGAACTCGGCATCCCCTGTACGATATTGATCGTAGCTTCTGCACCGTTTTCCAGAACCGGCGTGGCCCATATGTTGTTACGTGCCTGAACGACCCGCGAAGCGCTGGACATGTTGACGAACGTGACGGTATCCCCCGGCTGGACATAGCTGGCTTCGGGAAAGAAGGACTGATCCATGATCATCACTTGAAATTCCTCCGCAGAGGCAGAGCCTGTCGTACAGGTCAGCGCGGCAGCTGTAGCAGCGGCGCGCAAAATATATTTGCTAAGCATGGCAATGCTCCTTCGTGTCGGCCCCCACCGTCACAGAAGACTGTCGTAGGTATATATTGTGGCGGAAGTGAGGCGCAGAGGCTGGGATTAACCAAATTTTGCATGGTCAGGGGCTATCGGTCTGCGCTTTGAGCCATGCACAAAATGCCTCAAGTGCGGGCGGCATGGGGCGGTCGTCGGGCCAGACCAGATAATAGCTACCGATGCTTTCGGTGGTTTTGTCGGAGGCCAGAACAAGCTGGCCGTCCTTGAGATAGGGCGCTGCGACGAAGGTGGGCAGCAGTGCTATGCCGAGGCCGTGGACCGCCGCCTGCGCCATGGTGGCGAACTGGTCGAACATCATGCCGTGCGGCGGCTCGCCCGGATGGCCCACTGCTTCGAACCAACGGGCCCAGGCGCGGGGCCGCGTCTCGAGGTGGAGCAGGGGGTGGCGCAGCAGATCCGCGGGGACGGCGAAAGGCGCGCCCGCCAGACCGGGTGCACAGACCGGCACTACTGTCTCGGGCATCAGCGGCAGATAGTGAACGCCGGGCCAATCCTCGTGGCCGAAGTGTATGGCGGCATCAAACGGGCTTGGCCCCAGCGCGAAGGGGTGCAGGCGCGTCGACAGGTTCACGGTCACTTCGCGGTGGGCCTGTGCGAAATCCGACAGGCGCGGGGCCAGCCAATGCATCCCGAAGGCCGGTAGAATCGCCAGCGTGAGGACGCCCGACTGCGCTTGTGTGGCGGCGTTGACGGAGGCCTGCGCTAACCGGCTCAATATCTCGCGCACATCCCGCACGTATTCCGTTCCTGCCTGCGTGAGTGTGAGACGGCGGCCCTGCCGCGCCATGAGTTGCACGCCCAGTTGCCCTTCCAGCGCCTTGATCTGGCGGCTGATCGCTGATTGCGTCAGCGACAGTTCTGTCGCGGCCTGCGTGGCGCTGCCCAGCCGCGCACAAGCCTCGAAGGCAAGCAGGGCGGGAACGGAGGGGAGGTAGCGGCGGGGGGCTATCATGTATGACTTAAACTCATAGGTTGAGGACCAACCATTGTTAGAACTTTGTGCTTAAATGTGCAATAAAGACGCCAAGCGATGTAAAACGCCAACTGAAAGGTTATGACATGAACGCCGAAGCCCCTATTCTCAAAGCAAAAGACGCCCCCGATCTGGGACAGTTTGAATGGTCCGATCCACTTCGTCTCAACGAGCAGCTGCACGAAGACGAACGCATGATCATGGAAAGCGCCCGCGCCTACGCGCAGGAAAAGCTTCAGCCACGCGTGATCAATGCCTTTGCCAACGAAGAAACCGATGCGGGCATCTTCCGCGAGATGGGCGATATGGGCCTGCTGGGCGTCACGGTGCCCGAGGAATACGGCGGGCTGGGCGGCTCGTATGTCTCTTACGGGCTGGTGGCGCGCGAGGTTGAGCGTGTGGACAGCGGCTATCGATCAATGATGTCCGTTCAGTCCTCGCTGGTGATGTACCCGATCTACGCCTACGGCTCGGAGGCGCAGCGCAAGAAGTATCTGCCCAAGCTCTCTTCAGGCGAGTTCATCGGCTGCTTCGGCCTGACGGAACCCGACGCAGGCTCCGACCCTGCCGGCATGAAAACCCGCGCGGTGAAAACCGCCAATGGGTACAAGTTGACCGGCTCGAAGATGTGGATCTCCAACGCGCCGATCGCGGATGTGTTCGTGGTCTGGGCCAAGTCGGAAGAGCACGGCGGCAAGATCCGCGGCTTTATCCTCGAGAAGGGCATGAAGGGCCTGAGCGCGCCGAAAATCGGCAACAAGCTTTCGCTGCGTGCCTCCATCACCGGCGAGATTGTGATGGACAACGTCGAGGTGGGCGATGATGCGCTGCTGCCGAACGTACAGGGCCTCAAAGGTCCATTCGGCTGTCTCAACCGTGCCCGCTACGGCATTTCTTGGGGTGTAATGGGCTCGGCTGAGTTCTGCATGCACGCCGCGCGGCAGTATGGCCTCGACCGTCACCAGTTCAACAAGCCGCTGGCACAGACGCAGCTGTTCCAGAAGAAGCTCGCTGACATGATGACCGAAATTTCACTCGGTATGCAGGCGTCCCTCCAAGTGGGTCGTTTGATGGATGAGGCGAATGCAGCTCCCGAGATGATCTCGATCGTCAAGCGGAACAACTGCGGCAAGGCTCTCGAGATCGCCCGCCATGCCCGTGACATGCACGGCGGCAACGGCATCTCCGGCGACTATCAGGTGATCCGCCATATGATGAACCTCGAGACTGTGAATACCTATGAAGGGACGCACGATGTCCACGCGCTGATCCTGGGCCGCGCCATCACCGGGCTTCAGGCGTTTTATTAAACGGTCGTAGTCCCTGTAGAATAAGAAAAGCCCGCGCAGAAATTGCGCGGGCTTTTTGCTGTGTCGCAGGTCGTTCCTATTTCGGCGCCGGGGCGCCCCCCTCGAAATTATTGCCATTTACGTAATCACAGGGGTCTTCCTGCATCTCCAGATGCAGCCCTGTGCCAATGTAGGGGTGGGCGCGGGCCAACGCCTCGTCCACCTCGATGCCCAGACCGGGGGCAGTGGGTGCCGTGATAAATCCATCTTCGACGCGGATGCTGCCCTTGATCAGATTATCGTGGAAAGGTGTCTCGATCGTCTCGGCCATGAGCAGATTGGGGATGCTCACCGCCAGTTGGATATTTGCAGCCCACTCCACAGGGCCTGCATAGAGATGCGGAGCGATCTGCGCGTTATAGACCTCTGCCATTGCGGCGACTTTTTTCATCTCCCAGATGCCACCCGCACGCCCCAGCGCGGGCTGCAATATGGTGGCAGCACCGCTGCGAAGCACTGGCGCAAACTCCGCCTTGGTGGTGAGCCGTTCCCCGGTGGCGATCGGGATCCGCACAGCGCCTGCAACCTTCGCCATCTCGGCGACATTGTCCGGCGGGATGGGTTCTTCGTACCAAAGCGGACTATAGGGCTCCAAAGCTTGTCCCAACCGGATCGCGCCTGCCGTGGTGAATTGTCCGTGGGTGCCGAACAGAAGGTCGGCACGATCGCCGACCGCCTCTCTGATCGCTCTGCAGAACGCCACCGATTGGGTTATATCGCTCATCGCAGGCATATGCCCGCCGCGCCTTGTATAGGGACCTGCGGGGTCGAATTTGACGGCTGTGTATCCGCGGTTCACGGCATCGAGCGCCGATTCCGCAGCCATCTCGGGTGAGGACCAGAAAGCTGCATGCTCATGATGCGGCAGAGGATAAAGATAGGTGTAGGCGCGGACACGGGCGTTCATCACGCCGCCCAGCAGGGCATATACTGGCCGCTCCCGCGCTTTTCCCAGAATGTCCCAGCATGCAATCTCAAGCCCCGAGAACGCGCCCATCACCGTGAGATCGGGCCGCTGCGTGAAGCCCGCAGAGTAAGCTCTCCGGAACATCATTTCGATGTTTTCAGGGTTCTCTCCGGCCATGTGGCGCGCAAACACATCCTCGATCACCGCTGTCATGGCCACGGGGCCGACGGAGGATGCATAGCACTCCCCCCACCCCACAATTCCACAGGCGGTCGTGACTTTGACCAGTATCCAATATCGCCCGCCCCAGCCTGGCGCGGGGGGGGCTGTCACGATAACGTCCAAATCTTTCAGCTGCATCACATCACACCGTCCCAAAAACGTTTCTCTGTCGAGCGGATCCAAAACTGTTGCCCTGTCGAGCGGATCTTCAGTTTTTCCTTAAAAGTCATTCTTGCGCTCGCCATTTGCATTTCAAGAAATCCAGTACTCAGCGATCGAACAAAATGATATTTCGTCGAGCCGCGCCGGTCTTGGTATCCGCGATCGCTTCGTTGATCTGCGCCAGCTTCCAGCGCCCGGAGATCAGCTCGTCAAGCTTGAGACGTCCTTGGGTATACAGATCGACCATCCAGGGAATATCGCGCTGGATAACCACATCGCCCATCTTGGAGCCAACCATTCCTTGGCCCACGGCCGCCAGCATCACCGGCTCATAGGTCGACACGGCGCCCGAATGGGGCATGCCCACGATCACCACCTTGCCGCCGTATGCGAGATATCTGGGCGCCGTGTCGTATGCGGGGATGGCCCCTACGGTCACGATCACCGCATCCGCACCCCTGCCCATCGCCTTTTTTGCCTCACTCCAAGGCTTGGCGCCGGATCCCAGCACCCCGTCGGTCGCGCCGAATTCGCGGGCTATCGCAAGTTTCTCCTCGCTCATATCCACCGCCACGATGCGCCGCGCTCCGGCGATGCGTGCGCCCTGAATGGCGTTTAGGCCGACACCGCCCGCACCGATCACGACTACATCCTGCCCCGCGCGCAGCTTTGCAGCATTGACCACGGCGCCGACGCCGGTGATCACACCGCAGGCGATCAGAGCGGCACATTCCATCGGGATATCCTTGCTGATTTTCACCACCTGGCGCTGGTCCACCACAACGGCCTCGGCAAAGGCCCCGCAGGCCATCGCCTGGTGCAGCCTGCCGCCATCGGCGGTCTTGATGGGCCCGTGGTCGCCGTCGTAGGGCGTGCTGCACAGTGTCGGGGCGCCGCCAGCGCAGGAGGGACAGGTGCCGCAGGAGCGGATCAGTGTCACAACCACGCTGTCGCCTTCCGCGATGCCGTTCACCCCCGTGCCCACGGATGTGACAACGCCGGCCGCTTCATGGCCGTAGACGGCTGGCAGGGATCCGCCCCATGCGCCTTCGGCAAATGAAATGTCTGAATGGCAGATTGCGACCGCATCGAGGCTGACCTCCACTTCGCCCGCTTCCGGCGCGCGCAGTAAAATCTCCTCCAGTTTCAGGGGGGCGCCAAATTCATGGCAGACGGCAGCTTTGATCGTTTTCATGGGGTTTCCTTTTACGAATTGAGGGGAGGGTTGCGCAGATCCACCGCGCGGACAACCCCCATTGCACAGGCATCCAAAGACGGAGCCTCAGGCCCGCCCGCGTGTGCCGAGAATAAGGACGAATAAACCGACGATGCTCAGCCCCGCCGCCAGCACAAACGGCGCGCCCGGCAGGTAGACCGGCGCGCCTGCTTGCGTGAATTGTGCGAAAGTATAGGTCATCACAAGCGGCGAGATCATCATCGCCAATGCCGAAGCTGAAGTAAGAGCGCCCTGCAATTCGCCCTGCGCATCATTGGCGACCCGTGCGGACATGATCCCCTGAAGGGCAGGAGGAATGATACCGCCCATCGCGGCGAGTGGCGTCAGGATCAGCACCCAGGTGCTCGAGGTGATAACGCCGATGCCGATGAGGCTGACGATGTTGAACATATGCCCGGCGATCACAGTGCCGCGCTCGCCGAAGGCTTTGAGGATGGGCCGGATCAGGCCGCCCTGGATCATCGCCATCGTGACCCCGAAAAGCCCCAGCGACAGCCCGATCATTGCGGGCGACCACCCGAACCGCTCTTTCCCGAAGTAGGACCAGACCGCAGGATAGACGGCAAAGCCGATATAATAAACGAAATAGACCAGCAACAGCGGTGTGACACCGGGCAGGCGGCCGAGCGAGCGCAGCGCGCCCAGCGGATTGGCCCGGCGCCAGTCAAAGCGGCGGCGGTTGGCATCGGTCACGGTTTCCTTGAGCACGACCCAGCCGAAAATCGCATTAGCAAACGCGAGCCCCGCCGCGACCCAGAAGGGCGCGCGTGTCCCGTATTGTGCGAGCAGCCCGCCGAGCAACGGGCCGAGCACGAAGCCCGCACCGAATGCAGCCCCCACGAGCCCGAAGCGCGCGGCCCGTTCGTGCGGGGCTGAAATGTCGGCCATGTAGGCGGAAGCGGTGGATTGTGTTGCAGCGGTTATCCCGCCAATCACGCGGCCCAGCAGCAGCAGCCACATCGCGCCCGCCACCGCCATCAGCACGTAATCGAACGCCATAACCAGCAGCGCTACGAGCAGCACGGGCCTGCGCCCGAAACGATCCGAGAGCCCGCCCATGACCGGGCCGAACAGGAATTGCATCACAGCGAAGGTCGTCGAGAGGATGCCGCCCCAGATCGCGGCCTGTGCCAGCGTGCCGCCGCCGACTTCCTGAATGAGGTCTGGCATCACGGGCACTATCAGTCCGATACCCATGGCGTCGATCATGACTGTGAGCATGATGAATATGACGGGTAGGCGTTTGATGTCAGAGCGCTCTTGCACGTGTGACGAATTCGAGCGCTTCGTGCGGGGCAGCACCGAGGGCGCGGTCGGCATCGAACAAACCTGCAGGCAGCGCGGGATAAGCGGCACGGGCAATCTGCTCCAGCTCCGTTCCCGTCTCTTGCGCCTGGCGGCACAGCGCCTTGGTCCTTGCCTGCGCTTGCGGGCGCGGCATCTCTGCGGCTAGCGCAAAGCTGAGGGCCTCCGCGTGGATCAGGCCCAGACCGTTTGTGAGCGTGCGTGTCATCGCGTCGGGGTTGGGCGCCATGCCGCTGCACAGCGCCTTTGAATGCTGTAAGGCGCAGGCAGTGCCAAGGGCGATCTGCGGCAGGATCATCCATTCTGCAAACCACGCCGCACCGTCGCGTTGGTGCAGGTGTTGGGTTGCAGGGGCGAGGGCAGCGCGCAGGCCGGTCGTCTGGTGGCCCAGAGCTTGCAACGCGGAGGGGCTGACCGGATTTTGCTTTTGCGGCATGGTGGAGGAGGCCCCCGCCGCCCCAAGGGTAACTTCGGCGATTTCGCTTCCGGTGAGCGCGACCAACGTGGCGCCCATGCGCGCGAGCAGGGACGTGACCTGCACCAGCCAGTCAGCGATGCGCAGGATCGGACCCCGGTCCACATGCCAGCTGCGGCCGGGATCGGCCAAGCCGAGCCCTTCGGCCAATGCTGTGCGGGTCTGTGCTGCCTGCGGGCCAAGCGCCTGCGCGGTACCCGCAGCGCCCGAAAGCGACACCAGCAAGGATGATGAGCGGAGGGCGGGCAGCGCTTCCAGCAGATCGCACAGCGCATGGCCCCAATCGGCCACCACGGCGCCCCAGCTGGTCGGCGTGGCCTGTTGGCCGTAGGTCCGGCCCGCCATCGGCGTGGCGGCATGATTTTCGGCCTGCACCGCCAGAGCTGCGATGACCGCGCGCAAATCCGCCTCCGCCAGCAGCAGCAGTTGCCGCAAACGCAGCATCAGGCCGGTGTCGATGATGTCTTGCGAGGTGGCGCCCCAGTGTACGAATTGTGCGTGCTCCGGGGCGCTCATCTCGGCGCGGAATGCGGCGACGAGGCCGGGCACGCTCACGCCGTTCTCGCCTGTGACGCGCGCGATTGCGCCGGGGTCGATCTGGATTTCCATTGTTGCGCGCTGGATCGCTTTCGCACTCAGCTCCGGGATGATGCCCTGCGCACCTTGCGCCCGCGCCAGCGCGCCCTCGACCAGCAGCATTGCACGCAGCGCTGCTGTATCGGAGAAAAGCCGTCCCGCCTCGCCTGTGGGAAACAGATGGGTGTAGAGTGGACTGTCGAATACCGATGCCGCCATCAGCCCTCGCGCTCCATCTCGGCCCAGGTGGCTTTGGCGAGCTTGATCGCGTTGTTCGCTTTGGGCACACCGCAATAAATCGCGACGTGCTGAAAGGCCTCCATTACATCGCTTTCGCTGGCCCCTGTGCGCGCGCAGGCGCGGATGTGCATCGGGATCTCCTCGAAGTTCCCCATCGCCGCCAGAAGCGCCAGTGTCAGCATGGAACGCTCGCGCAGCGCGATGGCGTCAGAGGACCAGACCGTACCCCAGGCGCCCTCGGTGATGAGCGCCTGAAATGCCGCGTCGGCTGGAGTTTTTGCGGCTTCCGCGCGGTCGACATGGGCATCGCCCAGCACGCGGCGTCGCGTTTTCATACCTGCACCGTAGCGATCAGACATGGCCGACGCTCGTGAGGAAGTCGCCTAGTACACGCGCGAATTCTTCGGGCTGCTCGACGCAAGGCAGGTGCCCCGCGCGGCGGATCAGATGGAACTGTGATCCGGGGATCAGATCGACCGTTTCGCGCACCAGATCGGGCGGGGTCGAGCCATCGTCGGTGCCGGCGATGCCGAGCGTGGGCAGGCGCAGACCGCTGGTGGGTGTGAAGAAATCGGTGCCCGATATCGCGGCGGAGCAGCCCGCATAACCATCGTCGGCCTGTTGTACCAGCATGTTGCGCCACAGCTCCAGCTCAGGCGTTTTGCGGAAACCCTCCGAGAACCACCGCTCCATCACCGCGTCGGCGAGGCTCTCTACCCCGCCTTTATTCACTGCGGCGATACGCTCGTCCCAGAGTGCTGGATTGCCGATCTTGGCGGCGGTATTGCTGAGCACCATGGCGCGGATCAGATCGAGGCGCTTGACCGCCAGTCCCTGCGCGATCATGCCGCCGATGCTGAGACCGACGAAAACGCATTCTTTCACGGCCAGATGGTCGAGCAGTTTCTCGCAATCGCTGATCAGTGATCCCATTGAGTAGGGGCCAGACGGCACGGTCGAGAGGCCATGCCCGCGTTTGTCCCAGCGGATGACGCGCAGACCCTCTGGCAGCAGCGGAAGGATCGGATCCCACAAACGCATATCGGTGCCCAGCGAATTGGCAAAGACCAGCGGTGCGCCGTCCTGTGGACCGTCTACACGGTAATGGATACGGACGTCTCCGGCATCGAATATCTGCATCAGGTATCTCCTTTGAAGGTTACAGGCGCTCGAGCGCGCGGACGAACATGGTGGGATCGACGTTGCCGCCAGAAACGGTGACGATGACATCGTCACCCTCGATCTCGTCGCTGTGGTAGAGAGCTGCGGCAAGGGCAGCAGCGCCGCCTGGCTCCGAAACCAGTTTGAGGCGTAGGAAGGCCTGAGCCATTGCGTCGAGGGCTTCATCGTCGCTAACCACAAGGGCGGAGCCGCACAGACGCTTGAGAATGGGCCAGGTGAGATCGCCGGGGCGTTCGGTGATGATGGCATCGCAGATGCTGCCGGTTTTCGCCGGGTTGGATTCTATTTTACCGGAGCGCAGCGAGCGGGCCACATCGTCAAAGCCCGCAGGCTCAGCCGGCCGGACGCGCAGGCCGGGGGCATCCGCCTCCAACGCCAGAGCGATCCCGGAGGTGAGCCCGCCGCCCCCGCAACAGACGATCACGGTGGCCTCTTTGATCCCGTGCGCGCGCGCATCCTCGGCGATCTCCAGACCGCAGGTGCCTTGCCCCGCGATCACTTGTGGCTCGTCGAAGGGTTTGACCAGTGTGAGCCCCCGCGTCTCGCTCAGGCGCGCACCGATCTCGTCGCGGGACTCCGTCGCGCGGTCATACAGGACGACTTCGGCACCGTAGGCGCGGGTGTTTTCGATTTTGAGCTGCGGCGCGTCAGAGGGCATGACGATCACCGCGGATGTGCCGTGCATCGTCGCCGCCAGCGCCACGCCTTGCGCATGATTGCCGGAGGAAAAGGCGATGACACCCTTGGCGCGTGTTTCAGGATCAAGCGCCGAGAGCGCGCTGTAGCCGCCGCGAAACTTGAAGCTGCCCGTGTGTTGCAGGCACTCCGGCTTGATCCAGACGCGGCGACCCGCGATCTTGTCGAGAAAGGATGAATTGAGCAAGGGCGTGCGCACCGCGTGGCCCGACAGGCGCGCCGCTGCGGCGCGGATCATTTCGATGTTCATTGCATTGCTCCGAGCCATTGGTGCAGGCCCGCTACGGCCTCGTCCTCGTCCAGAAACGGAATATGACCACGGTCCGGCACACGGGCAAGGATCATGTCAGGGCGGCGCTTTTGCATCTCCGCGACCGTTTCCGCAGAGAGCAAATTGGAGTTGAGACCCCAGATCAGCGCCAGTGGCAGCCCCTCCATCGCGTCGAAGAAAGGCCACAGATCGGGCATCATCTGCTCGCCCGCTGCCAGCACGGCATCGCGCAGATGCTTGTCGTAGGTGATGTGCAGGCCGTCTGCATCTTGGGTGTAATGCTTGCGCGCCTCCGCGAGCCAGCGGCCCTCAGGCATATTTGCAAACTCAGGGAAGGCACGCGCCATGGCGGCAGCGGCCTCCTCGTGGGTCTTGGCGGCAGGGCTGCGGCCGATATAATCTTTGATGAATTCGATCCCCTTGGGGTCGATCACCGGGCCCACATCATTGAGCGCTACGCCAAGCAGGCGCTGTTTGGCACCCCGCGCAAGGCCCATTGCGTTGAGCCCGCCGCGCGACGTGCCAAGAATGGCGACCTTATCAAGCTTGAGATGATCGAGCAGTTCGATCACGTCGCGGCATTCGATTGGCAGGGCGTAGTTCTTCCATTCCGGATCGAAATCGGATCTGCCGCGTCCGCGATAATCGAGCTTGATCAAGCGGCACCCCACTAAATGGGGGGTGACATAGTCGAAATCGGCGGTGGTGCGGGTGAGACCCGCGAGGCACAGAATGGGGAGGCCCGTGCCCTCGTCGCTATAGTACAGGTTCAGCCCGTCGGATGTGGTGAAATGTGCCATCAGATGCCCGCCAGTTCTGGAATGCCCGTGAGATCATGCAGTGTGTGTGCGGGCGTCCACGGCAGTCTGTCCACTGGATCGCCCGCGCGGTTGACCCAGGCGGTGGTGAAGCCGTAGCCCGTTGCCGCTGCGGCATCCCAGCCATTTGAGGAGACGAAGAGAACCTCGTCCTTGGCGCAGCCGAATTCGGCGCCGACCAGATCGTAGATCCGGGCATCGGGTTTGAAGATGCCCACACTCTCGACCGACAGGAGCGCATCAAGTACACCTGCGATGTCCGCGCTGTCGACCGCGCCGCGCAGCATGGCGGGCGAGCCGTTGGACAGGATCGCCGTGTTCAGTCCCGCCGCCTTGAGCGCGTGCAGCATCGCGGGAACCTCGGGGTAAGCACCCAGCTCCCAATAGAGTTGCAAGAGCCGCTCGCGCAGGGCGCTGTCCGTCTGGTGGCCGGTTTTCTCCAGCGCCCAGTCCAGACCTTCTTGCGTTACCTGCCAGAAATCGCAGTGTGCGCCCGTGATGGCGCGCAGCCAGCTGTATTGCAGCTGCTTGAGGCGCCAGTGCTCGGCCAGCTGCGGCCAGTCGTCCTTGATCGCGCTGAAATCAGGCTCTGACGCAGCACTTCGCGCGGCAGCGGCCACATCGAAAAGCGTGCCATAGGCGTCGAAGATGCAGGTGGTGATGGGCATGGCAGGCTCCGCCGACATTGGGATGTTATGCCGCACAGTGGCATGGGGCAGGGCCACGGAAAAGGGTGAAATGGGGGTTGCGGTTTGGTGCAGGTCTTGAAAGGGTATGGCCATCTTTTGGAGCACCTGCGCAGATACGCGGCCTCCCGACCCCATTACCATAACATATTGGAGATACATCATGGCTGAAGTTAAGTCAGGCGACACCGTACATTTGCACTATACTGGCACATTGCTGGATGGCACCACGTTCGACAGCTCCGAGGGCCGCGACCCTTTGCAGTTTGAAGTAGGCTCGGGCCAGATCATCCCCGGCCTCGACACGGCGATCCCCGGCATGAAGGTCGGAGACAAGAAAGTGGTCAAGATCGACGCGGACAACGCTTACGGTCAGGCCAACCCCGAAATGCGCCAGTCCGTGCCACGCGAGGGCATCCCGGACGAGATCCCGCTCGAAGTGGGTATCCAGTTGCAGATGCAGACACCGGACGGGCAGGCGATGCCTGTAACAGTCGTCGATCTGGACGAGGCGACTGTGACGCTCGACGCGAACCACCCGCTCGCCGGTAAGGATCTGCAGTTCGACATCGAACTGGTGAAAATCGAAGCCGCCTGAGCAAAGCGCCAAATTTGACTGCACGATCAAACGCCGCCTGTTGAACGCAGGCGGCGTTTTCTATGGGCGGGTGAAGATCGTCGGGAACCAGTCGGCGCGCAACCGCTCTCCCTGCGCCATGCCGTGGCCGGGAAACGGCGGCGATGTGGGCCCCGGCCGCTGGGTATAGCGCGCATCGTCGCCCAGAAGGCGCAGAGAGAACGCGCGGCGGCGCGCCGTGCTGGTGTTGCCACGCGCGCCGTGCAGGATGCCGTAGTTGAACGCCACCGCATCACCGGGTTGCATGGGCCATTCGCGGATGTCCATTTCTTCGGCGTCCGGATCGGGCACGGGCATGTAGGGCGCGGGATCGAAGAACGGCTCGTTCTTCGCCCATCTTGTCGGCAAGACCGGCTTTTCCCACAGGTGCGATCCCGCGACACAGCGCAGCGAAGCATCTGTCACCGGATCAAGCGGGGACCAGAAGCTCACGTTTTGGTGCCCTTCGACGAAATAATAGGGACCGTCTTGGTGCCAAGGCGTGGACATCGAAGTGCCGGGCTCTTTCACGAGCACATGATCGTGGAACAACTGCACCGTGTCGCTCCCCATGAGATCAGCTGCCACTTCAGCCGCGGCGGAAGTTGTGATGACTTCCTCGAATTCTGGGATGCGCTGCCAATTGCAGTAATCATCGAAGAACCGGCCCGTCTCGCCCGCCCTGTCGTTGTTGGAGGCATAGGGGCCGGGCGCGTTCATGTTGCGCGTGATACCTGCGCGCAGGGTTTCTACCTGGTCCTTGAAGAGGTCGCGGATGATCACGACACCGTCGCGCTGATAAGCGTCAATGTCGGATTGTTGCAACAGGGGGTGGGGCACTACGCTTTCTTGCGCAGACGGATCACTACGTCGACGGACGCGATCTCGGCGCCCTCGGGGGCGTCGGGTAGTTGCGCGATCACGAGCTGGTCGGAAGGCGCATCGGACAACCGTGCTTCGTCCTCCCAGAAGAAATGTGGATGATCTCGGGTATTGGTGTCGAAATAGCTGCGCGAGCCATCCACAGTGACCTCCTGCAACAAACCCGCGTCGCAAAATGCACGCAGGGTGTTGTACACGGTCGCCAGCGAGACACTGTCGGCGCCGTCCTTGGCCGCTTCAAAGAGGCTTTCTGCGGTCACATGGCGGTGCTGACCGTCGCCTACCAGAAGAGCGGCGAGGGTGAGCCTCTGCCGCGTCGGGCGCAGTCCTGCTGTAGCGAGCCATTTGGTTCCTGTATCGTGCTGTGTCTCAGACATGATCGGCCTCTTTTCGAGTTCCTCCTAATATAGGGGTGGATGGGGGGGATTTTCAATTCCTAATGCTGGGATCGGTGTCGCAGGGGGAAGCCAGGCCGAAAAAGCCGCAATCTTGGCTTGGTGCGGGTGGACCGTATGGGCGGGCTGCACCCCTTGCAGCCGCGCGGATCGCAGTGTTAGGTGGCCCGCGACACAACAGCACGCAGGAGTACAGACCATGGCAGACTATCCCACCAGCTTTGACAAAGACGACCTGCTCAAATGTGCGCGCGGCGAGCTTTTCGGGGAAGGCAACGCGCAGTTGCCCGCCCCGCCGATGCTGATGATGGACCGGATCACCGAGGTGTCAGGCGATGGTGGTGCCCACGGCAAGGGGCATATTATCGCTGAATTCGACATTACACCGGACCTGTGGTTTTTCGATTGCCATTTTCCCGGAAACCCGATCATGCCAGGATGCCTCGGCCTCGATGGGCTGTGGCAGCTGACCGGCTTTAACCTCGGCTGGCGCGGCTGGCAGGGGCGTGGTTATGCGCTGGGCGTCGGTGAGGTAAAGCTCACCGGGATGGTGCGGCCCGACCGTAAGATGCTTACCTACAAGATCGACTTCACCAAGGCCATCCAGACCCGTCGCCTGACCATGGGTGTGGCCAGCGGTACGGTGGAGGCGGATGGTGAAGTGATCTATCAGGTGACCGATATGAAAGTGGCCCTGTCGGAAAGCTGATCTAGACGAAATCGAAATTCTCCGCAGTCGCCAACGCGGACCATCCCTCGCCATTCTCCACATGAACCAGAAGGCGGTGGTTGGTCGCGGTCAGCGTGATCATCGTGTAGTTTGTGCCGTCCATCTCGAAGTCGGCCCCGCGCAGCCCGCTCAAATTTGTGGTGCCCGCAAAACCCGAAAGTGTGATCGTATCGATCCCGGCTTCGAAATCCTCGATCCGGTCCAGAAGCCGTGCGCGCTCTTCCCAGCTGCCCTCGAGGGTATCCCAGTCTGCGATATGCTGGTCGTTGAATGCGAACCTATCGGCGCCCGCACCGCCCCAAGCCATATCGGCATCTGCACCGCCGTTGATCCAGTCGTCGCCGTCATCGCCGCGCAGCGTATCGCGCCCCTGACCGCCGATTAGGGTATCGTTGCCCGATTGCCCGTAGAGCCGGTCATTCCAGCTGCCCCCGTCGAGGGTATCGTTGCCATCGCCTGCCCAAAGCGTGTCGCGCCCGGCGCCGCCACGCATCAGATCGTCCCCCGCCTCGCCATACATCCGGTCATTGCCCTGCTCGCCGTGGAGGGTATCGTCGCCGTCTCCACCGCCCATCCGGTCGTTGTTATCGCCGCCGTAGAGAAGATCGCGCCCGCTGCCGCCGCGCAGAACATCGTTATCCTGCTCGCCGTAGAGCGTGTCGTTGCCGCTGCTGCCTTCCAGCACGTCGTCGCCGGTTCCACCATGAAGGCGGTCGTCCTCGCTGCCACCGAACAGCATGTCGTCGCCTGCACCGCCCCAGATACGGTCATTGTCCATGCCGCCGGCAAGGCTGTCGTTTCCGTCTCCGCCGCTGATCGTGTCATTGCCCTTGCCTGCGTTGATCAAATCATTGCCGCCCATCCCCTCGAAGGTGTTGTCGGTGGCAGCGGGGGAGGTTTTGCCGTTGCGCAGGCGCGTATCGTCGACCACATCATCGCCCTGCGTGCCGACGAAATCGAGCTCGTTGTTGTAGCCGTCGAGACAGAAGGTCGAGCGCACCGAGATATCCGAATTGACGAGCCAGTCTGGCACCTCGTTGACCGGATCGGTGTAGCCCACCTCCGCATCCGGATCGCGGCTGGCCCTCAGCATGGCCCCGATTTCTTCTGTGGCGAGGAAGTGCCGCTCCGCGCCCCCATCGCGCGCGCCCTCCAGCACATAGAAGGCGTTTTGCCCCATTTGCATCCATTGTTGCTGATTATATTCGAAAATCTTGACGGTGCTCGGCAGCCGATCGAAATCCAGCAGGCTGCCTGCGACGAATATTTGATCCTCCGAGGCGTTGAAATCGTCGATGCGGCCGATGATCAGGCCCGCGGCGCTGTTGACGTTGACGAAAGAAAACGTATCTGCGCCTGTCCCGCCATAGGCATGATGGCCCATGAAATTGATCTGCTGGCCGTCACTGCTGCGAAAGGCATTGCCGTCTTTGGTCAGATCCATGACGAGCGTATCGTTCCCCGCCATCCCGAACATATGAATCTGGCCCGCGCCGGGAAGGGACGCCATCATATAATCATCGCCGTTGCCGCCGCGCAGTCCCGTGATGCCGGAAGAATTGCGGGCGATCAGAACGTCGTTCCCGTCATCACCGACGAGAGTATCCTCTCCGCCGCCGCCGATGAGCGTATCGTTGCCGCGATCGCCTTCAAGCCTTTCATCCCGGAAGGTGCCTGTAATTGCGTCGTCGCCGTTCGTTGTCGTACCTGTGATCATAATCGGATTCTCCGTTTTGAGGGGAACCTGTCAGTGCCTCCCCCTCTGCTTCGGGGGGAATTCGCCCGCCGAGGTATGACGACAGATGCTTGCCAAACCGTTGAAGGAGTGTTGCCAAAGCGTTACCGCCGCAGCAGTCCCCGCGCGGTTCGGAGCTTTCAAAAAGGGGGAGAGTTGGACCTGTGCGGGATCTTGCGGTGTCCGGCAAAATCAGCGTCGCCGCACCGAACGGCTGCCTATTTGGTTGCGCCAGCCGCCTGCGCTGTCCTACATAGGCCTGAATTTGCCAAAGGAGTGCAGCCCATGCGCCGTGTCGTCGTCACAGGATTGGGGATCGTCTCATCCATCGGAAACAATGCCGCCGAGGTCAAAGTATCGCTCAAGGCCGGAACCAGCGGCATCGCAGCTTCGCCGGAGATGACCGAGCACGGCTTTCGCAGCCGAATTGCGGGCACGCTCAAGATCGACCCGTCCGAGCATATCGATAAGCGCACGTTCCGTTTCATGGGGCCGGGAGCGGCCTATGCCTATCTGGCGATGGGGCAGGCGATCGAGGATGCGGGCCTTTCTGAGGAGGCGATTTCCAACCCGCGCACCGGACTTGTGGCGGGATCGGGCGGGCCTTCGACATCCGCGATGCTCACCGCGCATGAGGTGGTGAAATCGAGTGGAGCGACCAAGCGGATCGGGCCCTTCGCAGTGCCGAAATGCATGAGTTCGACCGTCAGCGCCAATCTGTCGACTGCCTACAAAATCAAAGGCATCAACTATTCCATTACCTCCGCGTGTTCGACCTCGCTGCATTGCATCGGGAACGCGGCGGAACAGATCATGATGGGCAAACAGGACATTATGTTTGCGGGCGGCGGAGAGGAACTCGATTGGACCCTCTCGTGCCTGTTCGATGCTATGGGGGCCATGAGCAGCAAGTATAACGATACGCCTGAACTTGCATCGCGCGCGTTTGATCAAGACCGGGACGGCTTCGTGATCTCGGGTGGCGGTGGCATTGTGGTGCTGGAAGACCTCGAACACGCGCTGGCGCGCGGTGCCAAGATTTACGCCGAAGTCACGGGATACGCCGCCACATCTGATGGCCATGATATGGTCGCGCCCAGCGGTGAGGGTGGCGAGCGCGCGATGCGGCTCGCGTTGAGTACGCTGCCCGAGGGGCGCACCGTGAGCTATATCAACGCGCATGGCACCTCGACGCCTGTTGGCGATGTGGGCGAGATCGAGGCGGTGCGCCGCGTGTTCGGGCAGGGGACCACCCCGCCGGTCAGCTCGACCAAATCCATGACCGGCCATGCCCAAGGGGCGGCTGGCGCTTTGGAGGCGATTTTCTGTCTGCTGATGCTCGAAGATGATTTTATAGCACCCTCCATCAACGTAGCTACGCTGGACGACAGGCTAGACCCCGCAGAAATCGCCACGACGCGGGTCGACGGTGCCGGGCTCGACTCGGTTATGACCAATTCCTTCGGCTTTGGCGGCACCAACGGATCAATGATCCTTTCGAAATACAACGGTTAAGGATCAAGTATATGAGTGGCATGTTATGCGGTAAGCGCGGCCTAATCATGGGCGTCGCGAACGAGCGGTCGATCGCTTGGGGCATTGCAAAAGCGATGGCAGAGGCCGGGGCGGAGCTTGCCTTTACCTATCAGGGTGATGCGTTTGGCACGCGGTTACGGCCTTTGGCCGAAAGTGTTGGGTCAGATTTCATGGTGGATGTCGATGTGACCGACGATGTGTCGCTCGACACGGCGTTCGAGCAACTGGGCGCGCGCTGGCCCAAGCTTGATTTCGTGGTCCATGCGATCGCATTTTCGGACAAATCCGAGCTAACTGGGCGGTTTCTGAATACCAGCCGCGCGAACTTCAAACACTCTCTCGATATTTCTGCCTACAGTTTTATCGAAGTGGCTCGCCGTGCGCATCCGCTGATGGTCGAGCATGGGGGCACTCTGCTCACGTTGACCTATCAGGGGTCCAACAAGGTCGTGCCGAATTACAACGTGATGGGCGTGGCCAAGGCTGCGCTGGAATCGGCGACCCGCTATCTGGCCAATGATCTGGGACCTGAAGGCATCCGCGTGAATGCAATTTCGCCTGGTCCGATGAAGACGCTGGCGGGGGCTGCCATCGGCGGGGCGCGCAAGACCTACAAACACGCAGGGTTGAACGCGCCGCTGCGCGAGAACGCCACACTGGAGGCGGTTGGCGGTACGGCGGTTTATCTTGCTTCGGATGCGGGGGCCTGTACCACGGGCGAAATCATCCACGTCGACGGTGGCTATCACGTACTGGGGATGCCGCAGGGGGAGAACCTCTAGGCGATATCGAGCGCGGGCAGGGATTTCACAAGGTCATCCACCGCTTTCATCTGGGCCAGAAACGGCTCCAGCTTGTCGAGTGGCAGCGCGCTGGGACCATCGCACAAGGCATTGTCGGGATCGGGATGTGCCTCGAGAAACAGCCCGGCAAGGCCCACGGCAAGGCCCGCACGCCCAAGCTCGGCCACCTGCGCGCGGCGGCCGCCTGACGCGGCACCGCCCGGATCGCGCATTTGCAGCGCGTGGGTTACGTCGAAGATGATCGGCGCATCACCAGATACGTCGCGCATCGTGCGCAGCCCCAGCATATCGACCACCAGATTATCGTAGCCGAAACAGGCGCCGCGCTCGCAAAGCATGATTTTATCATTACCGCATTCGCGCAGTTTTTCGACGATGTTCTTCATCTGCGGCGGGCTGATGAACTGGGGCTTTTTGACATTGATTACCGCGCCGGTGGCGGCCACGGCGGCGATCAGATCGGTCTGGCGGGCCAGAAAGGCCGGCACTTGCAGGATATCGCAGACTTCCGCCACAGGGGCGCATTGTGCTTCTGTATGGATGTCGGTGATCACGGGCACGCCGAACGTCGCCTTGATTTCCTCGAAGATCTTCAGGCCTTCCTCCATCCCCGGTCCGCGATAGCTGTGGATCGAGGAGCGGTTCGCTTTGTCGAAGGAGGCTTTGAAGATATACGGGATCCCGAGTTTCATGGTCACGTCCACGTAGGCTTCGGCGACCTGCATCGCCAGATCGCGGCTCTCCAGCACGTTCATGCCGCCGATGAGCGTGAAGGGCAGGTCATTGCCGAGCGTCAGGTTTGCAACGGTTATATGGGTCATTCAGGTCTCCTATCTGAGAGGGGGGGTCTGCCAGAGCCAGACTTTCATGCCGCCATGGGCGATGGCGGGGCCGTGCGGCTTCCACGGCAGGCCGGTGGCCTTGGCCAAGGACGGCTCGGACGTGACCAGCGCCACGCGCCAACCCTTGAATCGTGTGAGCAGCGTTTGGCCCAAGGTACCATAGAGCGGGTAGAGTAGGTTTTTATTGCCGATGCGCGCGCCATAGGGCGGATTCACGATCACGAGGCCGGGCGGGCCCTCTGGCGGGGTCAACTCGCCCGCTGCGTGGTTTGCGAAATGGGTCAGATGGGCGATGCCAGCACGATCTGCATTCGCCGTCGCCATGCGGACCGCACCTGCATCGCGGTCAGAGCCGAAGAATTGGGCAGGCGGCCTAAGCACGGGGTGCTCTTTCATCGCCTTGAAGGCAGCGTCGTCATAGTTTGCCAAGTCCTGAAAAGCGAAATGCCGTGTCCGTCCCGGCAGCAGACCTGCGGCGATTTCTGCCGCCTCAATGACGAATGTGCCGGAACCGCACATCGGGTCTACCACCGGCTCGGTCCCGCGATAGCCCGCTTCCCGCAACATGAGTGCGGCCAGTGTCTCGCGCATCGGCGCTTTGCCTACGGCTTCCTTGTGGCCTCGTTTGTGCAGGCTTTCACCCGAGGTATCGAGGCTGAAGAGCACGTTGTTGTCGTCGATGCGCACTTTGAGTACGAGCGTCGCTTTGGGATCGAGGGTCAGACCGTGCGTATCGGTCAGGGCCGTCTCGATGCGCTGCGCCGCTGCACCAGCGTGATAGATTTTCGACGCCTTGGTGGTGACTTGGACGCGCAAAGGAATGTCGCGGCGCAGCAGATCGCCAAACGGAAATTTGCGACTGCGCTTGTCGAGTTGGGCGAGGTGGAAGGCGAGGAACCCACCGATGCGTGCCAGCACCCTTGTGGCCCCACGCAGTTCCAGATTTGCGCGCCAGACGTCCACCCAGCTGCCCTGCAAGGTCACCCCACCGGGCGCGGCCGTGGCGCCTGTGAAGCCCCGCTCTAGCGCTTCGGCACAGAGCACGGATTCGAGTCCCGGGACGGTAACCAGAAAAATCTCAAAAAGGGGGCTATCGGTCATAGGCGCTGGTGTAGGGGCTGTGCGCCCGCGCTGCACGTGGTTTTTGCGCCTGACGTCAAAATATAGCCATGTTTTGCGGCCACCATCAGTCTTATGACATTTTCCGACATATACCGCGAAGAGCGGCTTATTTCCCGTCGGTCGCGCGCCCGCAAAGCTCGGATCGCCGGACGCGTGATCGGTTTTGGCCTGACGGTCTGCCTCGTTGTCGCGATGCGCAGTGATCCGCAACTGCGCGCGCTTGTTGAGGAGACCGCGCTGCGCGCCATTGGCGCGGGCGAAGTGGCAGAGGGAAATTCTGCGCAAGCCGATGCTATCGGCTCGCTGGGCTACCTGCCCGGCAGTGCGGAAGCGCAGGCTCTGGACCAACTGGGCCTGACGGGTGACACGTCGGGAGCCGCTCCCGCAACAAGTGGGATGCCGCCGAGCAAGGTCAAGATTAACAGACCAACCTCAGGATGAGCGCGCGATTTGAGCCGCAGTGCAGGGCATCATTCTCCACATTAATTGGCCTCGCTGAAACAGCGTCATCAGGGCCTATCGTGACGGCTGCAAGGCAAAATCTACAATTGGATCGCGCCTTCTCGAAGCCCGCGATGCGAGTCCGGTCTGCACGTTTTGACCTAGTCGAGCGGTTCCGCGTGTCGTGCGCAGTGTCAGAACCATTGCCCAGGCTCCATGAGCCCCAAATCTAGAAGCTGGCGGGAATGCCATTCGAACGGTGCGGAATTGTGCCATTTGAAAGTGTGTATGTCGTACCGGCTGCCGGGGTTGGCCTTGAGAGCCTTTGCGGTGCGGAACGAGCAGATGGTTGCCGTGAGATTGTGATGCCATTCGCAGGCATATGTATTGTATTCCTCGATCGAGAACGTGTGGTCTTCGCGCAGCCTAAGGCCGGGAGCGGCTTTGAATATCGCGATGCGATCAATCTTGCGGCGCGCGGCGGGCACGTGCTCTTCGTAGCGCCAGCGCAGGCCGCCGAAAAAATCGAGCTGCCGGTCCTTTGGGTGGCCCTGGTTGGCAAGATCCGGCCGCGCCAGTGCGTAATAGCCGGAGCGGTCAAGATGCGCGCGCTCAAGCGAGACGGCATCGGGGTTGGTGTCCAGATCGTCGGCATAAAGATCGACGATGTAGGTGAGCATCGCATCACGCCTCTCTTCGGTGTGAAAGGCCAGCATTTCCGTGACAGCACGTGTTTCACAAAACGGATAGAACAGATACTCGGAATTGTAGCAGTAGTAAATCCACTGCCCCGGGGCGGCGTCGATCACCGCATTCACGGCGATCTGGGTCGCGCCCTCGCGCGTCACATCGAAATCGACCCGGTGCACCGTCTCATGCAAATCACGGGGCAGATCGAAAATCGCGGGCATCAGCGCCAGCACATGGACGAATCCCTGCTGCAGGTGGTGGCGTAGGGTGGTGTCCACTTCGACATCATCCTCCACCAAAACGATCGCGATCGGCCCTTTGGTCAGGAGCGGTTTCTGCTGGGTCAAAAACTGGTCGAGCGAGGCATAGTGCATCAGATTTTCGCGTTTCCATTTCCGGGTCATTGGGTTTTGCAACAGAATCGGTTAAATCGGTGTGCATTGCAAGATGCCGCAGCCGCTGCTACCCCGCGCGCACGTCCAATCACCAGATAACCGTCAGGCGCTCCCATGTCCGAGATCAAACTTGAGCCTCCCAAAAAGCTGTTCATCAAGACATACGGCTGTCAGATGAACGTCTATGACAGCGAACGCATGGCGGAGAGCCTCGAGGGCTATGTGCAGACTGATAGGGCGGATGATGCGGATATGATCCTGCTCAACACCTGCCATATCCGCGAGAAAGCCGCCGAAAAGGTCTATTCGGAGCTGGGCCGCCTCAAGCCGCTCAAAGAGCTGAACCCTGATCTCAAGATCGGCGTGACAGGATGTGTGGCCCAGGCCGAGGGCGCCGAGATTATGCGCCGCCAGCCTGCTGTGGATTTGGTAGTGGGACCACAGTCCTACCACCGTCTGCCACAAATGGAGGCACGGGTGCGTAAAGGGCTGACCGCGCTGGACACTGATTTTCCCGAAGAGGACAAATTCGAGCATCTCAAGGGCCGAAAGAAGATGCAGCGCGCACCGGCGGCGTTTCTGACGGTTCAAGAAGGCTGCGACAAATTTTGCGCCTTCTGTGTCGTGCCCTACACCCGTGGCGCGGAAGTCTCGCGCCCAGCCGACAAGATCATCCGCGAGGCACAGGAGCTGGTGGAGCGCGGGGTGCGCGAGGTCACACTTCTGGGCCAAAACGTAAACGCCTATCACGGGGGCATGACGCTGGCGGAGCTGATCCGCGCGTTGGGTAGGGTGGATGGGCTGGAGCGGATTCGCTACACCACGTCGCACCCCAACGACATGGACGACGATCTGATCGCGGCCCACGCCGACACGCCCAAGCTGATGCCCTATCTCCATCTGCCCGTTCAATCCGGCTCTGACCGTATCCTCAAGCGGATGAACCGCAGCCACACCGCCGAGAGCTATTTGCGCCTGATCGAGCGGATCCGCGCGGTGCGTCCAGACATCATGATGTCGGGCGATTTCATCGTGGGCTTCCCCGAGGAGACGGAGGCGGATTTTCAAGCCACGATGGATCTGGTGGCGCAGGTCAACTATGGCTACGCCTACAGCTTCAAATACTCCACGCGTCCCGGCACGCCCGCCGCCGAGCGCCCGCAGGTCGATCCTGTAGAAGCGGATGAGCGCCTGCAACGCTTGCAAGCGCTGATCTCCCGCCAGCAATACGCCATTCAAGAGAGCATGGTGGGCCGTGATCTATCCGTGCTGGTAGAGAAGGCCGGGCGCAATGCGGGCCAGATGCTCGGCAAATCGGAGTATCTCCACTCCGTGCATATCGACAATGCAACGGCCCAGATCGGCGATGTCGTGCGCGTGCGCTGTACCCGCGCCATGACCAATTCGCTCACCGCCGTCGAGATCTAGCCCTGTTTCCTTCCGGTGGCGGCTTTAAATGAGGCCTGCGCGGCTGAAATTGTCCACAGAATCAGGCGCCCCTTTACCCGGGCGGGTTTTCGGATCCCGCGCACTCATGCCGTGATGCGGCAGCGGGATTCATTGCTGTCCGGCCCCCCTGACGTACACTACAATGCTACATCTGCGCTATTTATGCGTGCAGACACATTATATGGCACTAAGCTCTTCCCACACCGCTCTCTTTTGCCTACCGTGAGGAGAGGTGGGGGAGGTCCGAGCTGTGGAACGGTTTGACCAGCATTGTCCCCTCGGGAACAAGATAAGGAAAAGAGCTGTGGCTAACACACTTTTCAAAACGATGCGCTTTGTCGCCGGGGCGGCATTGGTTGCGACTCTCGCACTGTCAGCTGCCGCTGCGAGCGCCCAGACAAAAAGCCAATCAGGCCGTGACAAGGGCCAGTACATTCCGACGATCTGGATCGATCCCGACGGGTGCGAGCACTGGGTCATGGATGACGGTGCAGAGGGCTATATGTCACCGCATACGAATCGTCAGGGTATACCGGTCTGCCACCGTGGAAATGTTTGCGGCGTGATGCAGAGCGATCAGTTCTTCGCGACGAACAGCGCGCGGATCTCCCAAGGCGGGGCCGCACATCTGCGCGACTTCTTCGTGAAGACCGGCGCTGTCAGCTATATCATTACTGGCCATACAGACAGCCGTGCATCTGACGACTATAACATGGCTCTTTCGCTGCGCCGCGCGAATGCCGTGGCACAGGTTGCCCAGTCCGCAGGGGTCCGTATCGCGGACGTACGTGGCTACGGGGAGCGACAGCCCGCGGCATCCAACGGAACTGCTTCCGGCATGGCGAAGAACCGCCGCGTCGAAATCATCTGCATTCGCTGAGGAACACGCATATGAACATTTTGAAAATCACTGCGCTCGTTGCTTTTGCCACATTCGTATCGGCCTGTGAGGATGCCTCCTTCAGCGAACTCGGCCCTGACAAAACGCTCGACCGGGGCATCGACACAAAGCATCTGAGCCAGCTTCAGGCCGGGATCTGGGTTGATCCCAACGGCTGCGACCATTGGATCATCGACGACGGTGTGGAGGGGTACCTTTCCGCGCGTCTGGACAAGTACGGCAAGCCCGTGTGCTCCGGCGTTGCAGAGCCCACAATGACCGTAGGTGATTTCAAAGGTGGCGCCACCAGCATCATCGGCGATCCGATCTGACCTTGGCACAGCTGATACAATACGCAAAAGGGCCGGGGTGCAGCGCACCGCGGCCCTTTTTGTCTGACCCCACTGGCCCTCGCCGCACTGGCGCCCTATCTCATAACCATACCACCTGAAAGGAAGCCGCTCTTGCCCCCATCCGATCTGCTCACGCCCGAAACCGGTCCTCCGGGCCCGGTGCTTGATTTCCCTGACAATCGTCTGCTTATCGATCTTTGCGGTCCCTACGACCAGTATCTGGCGGCGATCGAGAAGGCCTTGGAAGTGCAGATCGTGCGGCGTGGCAATTTCTTGACGCTCTTGGGCGAGGCTCACGCGACAGAGCGTGCGGCGCAAGTACTGCAATCCCTCTACGCGCGGCTGGAAGGCGGGCGGGGGGTTGAGCCTGCGGATGTGGATATGATCCTGCGGATGGGCAATTCAGCCGTCGATACAGGCGTGCGTGCGGGTGACCAGATCGAGATGCCGATTAACCACGGCATCGAAATCCAGACGCGCAAAAAGCGCGTCGAGCCGCGGACGAAGGCGCAGAAAGCCTATGTGGAAGCGCTTTTCAACCATGAGCTTTCCTTCGGGATCGGCCCTGCGGGCACGGGCAAGACCTACCTTGCCGTCGCGGTGGGCGTTTCGATGTTCCTTTCCGGCAAAGTAGACAAGATCATCCTCAGTCGTCCGGCCGTGGAAGCTGGAGAGCGCCTGGGCTTTCTGCCTGGCACGCAGGACGAAAAGATCGATCCGTACATGCAGCCGCTCTACGATGCGCTGAATGATTTTCTGCCGGGCAAGCAGTTGGCGAAGCTGCGCGAGGAGAAAACCATCGAGATTGCACCTCTGGCGTTCATGCGCGGGCGTACGCTTAGCAATGCGTTCGTCGTGCTCGACGAGGCGCAGAACGCGACAGCGATGCAGATGAAGATGTTTCTGACGCGGTTGGGCGAGGGGTCGCGTATGGTGATCACAGGTGACCGCACCCAGATCGATCTGCCGCGCGGGCAGGCATCCGGGCTTGCGGATGCGGAGCGGATGCTCAAGCATATCTCCAAGATCAGCTTCAGTTATTTCACCTCCAAGGATGTGGTGCGCCACCCTCTTGTCGCTGCCATCATCGAAGCCTACGAGGCCGAGGCGGAGCGCGCGCTCAATCGCGACCGGTGAAGACGCTCGACATCGTCATCGAGGCCCGCGCGTGGGACGAGGCCCAGCTGACAGCGTTGGCCGGGCGCGCTGTGGATGCTGCGCTGCGCCACATGAAGCTTGAACCGGAAGCCTGCGAGATCACACTGTTGGCCTGCGACGACGCCCGCATCGCCGCACTCAATGCGGATTTCCGGGGCAAAGCTGCAGCTACGAATGTTCTGAGCTGGCCCGCGCAACCGTTGGCGCCGAAGGCCGAAGGGCTTGCGCCACCAGCTCCCGAATGGGGCTTCGACGGGGTGATCGAGCTGGGCGATATAGCTTTGAGCTATGACACCTGCGCGCGCGAGGCTAGCGAATCAGCCAAGCCTCTCGAAGTGCATCTGACTCACTTGATTGTGCACGGCACACTACATTTGTTGGGCTACGATCATGAAACAGAAGGCGATGCAGCGCTTATGGAGCGGATTGAGGTCGAAATTCTTGGCAATTTAGGACTGGATGACCCATATACGGTGCATGAAACGATTACAGGGGCCCAATAGGGCTGCCAATTCCAAAGACAGGACCCAATGGGCGACACCGACGGACACTCTACTGCTGCGCAGAGCGCGCAGGATCAAACCCAAACAAATGACCACAGTGCGACAGGTGATGCGGATGTTGCGAAAAGCGGCTTTTTTAGCCGCGTAATCGAAGCACTCAGCCCCTCGGACAATGACGAGACAAAGGATCTCGCCACCAGTGGCGGGGAGCGGGGCACCACCGGGATGGGTAACCTGCGCCGGATGCGGGTGGATGATGTGATGATCCCCAAGGCCGATATCATCGCTGTGTCCGTGACCTCGACGATGGACGAGCTTGTGGATGTGTTCAAAGAAAGCGGGCTCACGCGCCTGCCGGTCTATGACGGCACTCTCGACACCCCAGTGGGCCTTGCCCACCTCAAGGATCTGGCCTTGCAATTCGGCTTTAACGGCAAGGCCAAGAATTTTGATCTGGGCGAGATGGTGCGCCCGCTGGTCTATGTGCCGCCATCGATGACGATCGGCGTTTTGCTCACCAAGATGCAGGCCGAGCGACGGCACATGGCGCTGGTGATCGACGAATATGGCGGGGTGGACGGTTTGGTGACCATTGAGGATCTGATCGAACAGGTCATCGGGCAGATCGAGGATGAACACGACGTGGATGAGGGTGTGTACTGGTCTGAGGAGAAACCCGGCCAATACCTCGCTTTGGCGAAAACGCCCCTATCGGATTTCGAAAATGAGGTGGGCCAATCGCTCACCGATCATGACGACGTGGACGAAGAAGAGATCGACACGCTCGGAGGGCTGGTCGTGATGCTGTCTGGCCGTGTCCCCGCGCGTGGTGAAGTCGTCGTTCATCCCGACGGCCCCGAATTCGAGGTCATGGATGCCGATCCGCGCCGCATCAAGCGGCTGCGCGTCCGGATGAACGGCTCGCCTACGCCATGAACCAGCGGATCAAGGCTGTGCTGTTGCCTTTGCTTGCGGGGGCGGTGGCGGCCATGGGGCAAGCGCCTTTTGATGTGCCGGTCCTGATGCTCGGCGGGCTGGCGCTCGCGCTTTATCTTGGTGGTAGGGCCCAAACGGCACGCGCCGCAGCGGCCATAGGCTTTTGGGTAGGTTTTGCCTATTTTGCGATCACTCTCCACTGGATCATCTCGCCTTTCCTCGTGGATGCTGCTCGCCACGGCTGGATGGCACCTTTCGCCGTGATCCTGATGGCGGCAGGCGGGGCGGTCTTCTGGAGCGTCGCCTTCTGGGGTGCGCGACGTATTTCGCCGGAGGCTTGGCTGCTGGTCCCCTGTTGGGCGGGTATCGAGCTGTTGCGGGCCTACATCTTTACCGGCTTTCCTTGGGCCACGCCAGCACAGGCGATGGTGGATGCGCAGGCGGGTCAATTGTTGGCGTGGGTCGGGCCACATGGGCTCAACCTTGTGCTGATCGCCGCCGCCTTCGCCATTGCCGCATGGGGTAGGCACCATCTCGTCTGGCGTCTGGGTTCTGTTTTGCTTGTGGTGCTTCTGGCGTGGCCACGCGCCGACGGGCCACCTGCACCGCTGTCGCAGACCGTGCTGCGGTTGATCCAGCCAAACGCTCCGCAGCATGAAAAATGGGATCCGGAGAAGATCGGCATCTTTTACGACCGGCAACTGACATTCACGGGGGCCACCCCCGATGCTGATTTGGGCGCGCCGGACGCGATCATCTGGCCGGAAACGGCGATCCCGTGGGGCCTGACCTATGCACAGTCCGTTTTGGAGGAAATCAGCGCTGCCGCATCGGGACGGCCCGTGGTCCTTGGCGTTCAGCGCACCGAAGGGGAGCGGCATTTCAACACACTCGTGGCGCTCGGACCAGAGGGTGACGTGACCCAGATCTACGACAAGTACCATCTGGTGCCCTTCGGTGAGTATATGCCGTTGGGTGATCTTGCCGCCCGCTTTGGCATCTACGGTCTGGCGCCGCAGCATGGTGCAGGGTTCAGCGCGGGTCCGGGCGCGGCGCTCATGGATCTGGGCCCGCTTGGCCGGGCGCTCCCGCTGATCTGCTATGAAGCCGTGTTCGCGCACGATGTGAACTCCGCTCCCGCGCGCGCGGACTTCATCATTCATGCCACAAATGATGCATGGTTCGGTACAGATGCAGGCCCCCAGCAACATCTGGCACAGGCCCGCATGCGCGCGATCGAACAGGGGCTGCCCGTCGCGCGGGCCGCAAATACCGGCATCAGCGCGATGATCGATCCGCAGGGCCGGATGACCGCCAGCATTGGTTTGGGGCAGGCGGGCTTTATCGATGCAGCTTTGCCGTTGCCAGCTGCGCCCACGTTCTACAGTCGCACGGGGGATGCACCCTACGCGACTCTGCTCGGCGTTCTGCTGGCCTTTGGCCTGTTGCGGACGCGGGCAAGACAGCGCAGGCAGCTTAATACTGATTGACCCTTGTGTGGCACCAGCTTAATCGGGTCCCAGCGTACCACAACGGCTTCCTGACGTGGCGCTTAATTTGAAATTGGAGCACTTTCATGTCCCGCAAATCTTATATTTTCACATCGGAATCCGTTTCCGAGGGCCACCCGGATAAAGTCTGCGACCGGATCAGCGATGCCGTTCTTGACGCTTTCATTGCAGAAGAGCCTGAGGCGCGTGTTGCGGCAGAGACCTTCGCCACCACCAACCGGGTTGTGATTGGCGGTGAAGTGGGCTTGTCAGACAAGACCAAGCTGAACCAATATATGGAGCAGATTGAGGATATTGCGCGCGCCTGCATCAAGGACATCGGCTACGAGCAGGACAAATTCCACCACGAGACGGTCGAGATCACGAACTTGCTCCACGAGCAGTCCGCCCATATCGCGCAGGGCGTGGACTCTGGTGCGGACAAGGACGAGGGCGCGGGCGATCAGGGCATTATGTTTGGCTATGCCACCGACGAGACCGCCGAGCTGATGCCTGCACCCGTTCATTACGCGCACGCGATCCTCCGCCGCCTTGCTGAAGTGCGTAAAGATGGCACGGAGCCCACATTGCGTCCCGATGCGAAATCCCAGCTGTCCGTGCGCTACGAGAACGGCAAGCCCGTCGGCGTGACCTCCATCGTGCTGAGCACGCAGCACGCCGAGGCGTCCCAGACCAGCCGGGACATCCGCGACATCGTCGAGCCCTATATCCGTGAAGTGCTTCCCGAAGGCTGGATTTCAGCGGACACGGAATGGTGGGTAAACCCGACCGGGACTTTCGTGATTGGCGGTCCTGATGGGGATGCGGGCCTGACCGGGCGCAAGATTATCGTGGATACCTACGGCGGGGCGGCGCCCCACGGTGGCGGCGCGTTTTCCGGGAAGGACCCGACAAAAGTGGACCGCTCGGCCGCCTATGCTGCGCGTTATCTCGCGAAAAACGTGGTTGCAGCGGGCATGGCCAGCAAATGCACCATCCAGCTGAGCTACGCCATTGGCGTGAGCAAGCCGCTCTCGATCTATTGCGATACCTTCGGGACTGCACAGGTGGATCCCGAAGCGATAGAGCGGGCAATCGCGCAGGTCATGGACCTTACGCCGCGTGGCATCCGCAATCATCTTCAGCTCAACAAGCCAATTTACCAGCGCACGGCTGCTTATGGCCACTTCGGTCGCGCACCTGAGGCGGATGGTGGTTTCAGCTGGGAGCGCACGGATCTTGCGACAGCTTTGAAAGCTGCCGTCTGAGAACTGAGCAGAAGCAGCCAGACGTGAGTAATCGCTTCTAATCGGGCCTCCGTCGAAAAATCGACGGGGGCCTCGTCGCTTTTGGTGGGGCCTTTACAGGGCGCAGGGAGGGCACGCGGGCGTTTATCCTCAGCGCCGTTTGCAAGATCTCGCCGCCCGCCGCTGCCGCTACCGTCGGCCCACGTTGCTTTTCAGCAGGCTTGCCGTCCAGATGGTCCAGATCGTCAAGAAACGCCCATAGCCTGCGCAGCGAGCCTTCCACCTGCTCCAAACGCTCTGCCGCGACTTTCGACTCCAGTTGCTTGATCTCGCGCAGACCGCGCATCTGTCGCATGATCCTGCTTACGATTGGTTTGATGTCTTGTGTACATGCGCGCGAATAGCTCTGGAGCGTTCCTGTCACGACCTGATCGAGCGCAGCGTGCACTGCGATACCGCGGGCGAGCCGTGATTTTTGCAATGCGGAGATGGCTGAACGCATAAGGGTTTCGGCGCAGAGCTCATCCTTCGTTAGATAGTCGCTGATCCCGAGCTTTAGGGCCTGAATGGCAGTGTCGCTTTGTTTGGTTTCGGTGATCATCACCGCCGCTGCATGGCAATTGACCGGATCGGCACGAATGATCTCGACCCCCTCGAGGCCGGTGCCATCGGTGAGCTGGTAATCGATCAGGATCAGATCAAAACGTTCTTTTCGCAGCTTTTTACGCAAGCCAGCCAAGGAATCCGCTTCAATTACATGAGTGGTGAATTTGAACGCACTGCACAGCTTTTTCAGGTGCTTGCTGTCAAAGCGCTGGTCATCCACAATCAGGATGCTCGCGAAATCGGGTACGTGATCGGCGCGTTGCTGGACCGTGGTCTTGATCTGCGTGTGATGGCTCATCCGCTGTCTCCTAGCTGTGCGTCTTTCATACGCTCCAAGTCTTAACGGACGGTAACTTTCCGACCTATTGCAGCAGCGCGGCATCCCCGCTACATCGCGGGCATGAAAACCCCAGTCAGACCCCGCCGCAATTTTTATGGTCGCCTCAAGGGCCATAATCTCAAGCAAGCCCAGAAAGAGTATCTGGAGGAGGATCTTGCAGCCCTCTCGCCCGGTGCGGTGGATTGGGAGAGCAATCCGGCTCGTACGCCGCTCGATACCGAGGCGATGTTCGGGGGCAGGCCGGTCTGGCTCGAAATCGGATTTGGCGGCGGTGAGCATATGGTGCATCAGGCTGCGACCAATCCCGATACCGGCGTCATAGGGGCGGAGCCTTATGTCAACGGCGTGGCCATGCTGCTGGGCAAGATCCGCAAGGCGGGCGTAGACAACGTCAAAGTACATCCCGGCGACGTGCGCGATATGTTCGACGTGCTGCCTGCTCAAAGTATTTCGCGGGCCTTCCTGCTTTATCCTGATCCCTGGCCCAAGACCCGTCACCACCGCCGCCGTTTCGTGACCGAGGAGCATCTGGTGCCGTTGCACGGTGTACTGAAGCCGGGTGCGATCTTTCGTGTCGCAACGGACATCAAGGATTATGTGCGTCAGACGCTGGAGGAAGTGCCGCGCTTTGGGTTTGAATGGCTTGCGGAGCGGCCTGCCGATTGGCGCGAGCCCTGGGATGACTGGATCTCGACCCGTTACGAGCAGAAAGCACTGCGCGAGGGGCGCACCCCGCATTATCTCACGTTTCGACGGGTGTAGGAAAAGGCCGCGCCCTCTCCGGAGTTTTTCGCCAACTGAAACCGGGCATTGAATGGACGGCGCATCTGCGCTGGTCTAGAACGCTGGAAACTTTTCAAGCAAGGACATGCATATGTCAGGCCACGGTGATCCCATTCCAATGACGTCCACGGCCTGTGGGCCGCTGCGGGGCACTGCTGATGTGCCGGGCGACAAGTCCATCTCGCACCGGGCCCTGATCCTTGGGGCCATGTGTGTCGGTGAGACGACGATAGCCGGACTGCTCGAAGGGCAGGACGTGCTCGATACCGCCAAGGCCATGCGCGCCTTCGGGGCGGAAGTGACCGATCATGGTGGTGGACGTTGGTCGGTGCACGGTGTGGGCGTGGGCGGCTTTGCGGAGCCCTCGGGCGTGATCGATTGCGGCAACTCGGGCACCGGCGTGCGCCTCATCATGGGCGCAATGGCGACCCAGCCGATCACCGCGACGTTTTCGGGCGATGCCAGCCTTAATGGTCGCCCCATGGCGCGGGTCACTGATCCGCTCGCGCTGTTTGGCTGTCAGGCCGTTGGGCGCGCGGGCGGACGGTTGCCCATGACGCTGGTCGGCGCGCGGGAGCCTATACCTGTCCGCTATGTCGTGCCGGTGCCCTCGGCACAGGTCAAGTCAGCCGTTCTGCTGGCGGGGCTCAACGCGCCCGGCAAGACCGTCGTAATCGAGCGCGAAGCCACGCGCGATCATACGGAACGCATGCTCGAAGGCTTCGGCGCCGAAATCTCCACCCGTGAAACTGAAGAGGGTCGCGAGATCACGCTCACGGGTCAGCCCGAATTGCGCGCCCAGCATATCGAGGTGCCGCGCGACCCCTCGTCTGCGGCTTTTCCAGTTTGCGCTGCACTGATCGTTCCCGGGTCTGACATTCTGGTGCCCGGCATCGGGCTTAACCCCACCCGCGCGGGTCTATTCACCACCCTGCGCGAGATGGGCGCCGATCTGAGTTATGAAAACGAGCGGACGGAGGGCGGCGAGCCTGTGGCGGATCTGCGCGCGCGCTTCTCTCCCGATATGCAGGGGATCGAGGTGCCGCCCGCCCGCGCCGCCAGCATGATCGATGAATATCCCGTGCTCAGTGTGGTCGCCGCCTTTGTGCGGGGCCAGACGGTCATGCGCGGTGTGCGCGAGTTGCGCGTCAAGGAAAGCGACCGGATTGACGCAATGGCGAAGGGCTTGCGCGCCAACGGCATCGAGGTGGACGAGGGCGAGGATTGGTGGACTGTCACAGGCGTGGGACATGGCAATGTGGCGGGTGGAGGCTTGTGCGCGAGCCAGCTCGATCACCGTATTGCGATGTCCTTTCTCATCCTCGGGATGGCTGCAAACGCGCCTGTGCGGGTTGATGACGGTGGGCCCATTGCCACGTCTTTCCCGATCTTCGAGCCGCTTATGGCCGCGCTGGGCGCTCAGGTGAGCCGGGATGACTGATGAGTTCACCGTAGCGGTCGACGGACCTGCTGCAGCGGGGAAGGGGACGTTATCCAAAGCGGTCGCTGCCCATTTCGGCTTTGCGCATCTCGACACAGGCCTGCTTTACCGCGCGGTGGGGGCCAAGGTCCTTGCTGGAATGGAGGCGGCGGAGGCGGCACGGAGCCTCAGGCCAGACGATCTTGAAAATGACAGCCTGCGGACGTCTGCCGTCGCCCGGAAAGCGAGCGAGGTGGCGGTCATCGCCGAGGTCCGTGCAGCGCTGCTGGATTTCCAGCGCAGTTTTGCGGGCCGGTCGGGCGGCACCGTACTGGATGGTCGTGACATCGGTACGGTGATCTGTCCAGATGCGGCCGTTAAGCTCTTTGTCACGGCCAGTGCGCGGGTGCGTGCGCAACGCCGGTTTGCTGAGATGTCTGCAAGCGGAATTCGCGACACGTTCGATCAGGTGTTAGCAGATGTGCAAGCGCGCGATGCACGCGATATGGAACGTGCCGAAGCCCCTCTGAAACCGGCGCCGGATGCTACCGTGATTGACACTTCGGAGCTGTCGATCGAGGAGGCGGTGGCGGCAGCTGTAGCAACCGTGAGCGCCGCTCGCAGGTAGACGCAGCGGCGGCCAGTGATACGGACGGCATTGCTTGTTCGTCGCCCGCAAGAACATTCTCGCCTGCGAAGCACCCTTGTGATTTCACTCTGCTGCACCACGTTTATCCCGTAAGCACTTAACAAGGAGAGCCAGATGAAGACTGCGAAAGACTATATGGACGCCGCCAATGCAGATGTGCCCAAAATGGGGCCAGCGGATGCGATTGCGAAGCACGCGGCGGGTGATGGCGTATTTATCGATGTGCGCGACAGCGCCGATATCGCAAAAAGCGGGACTATCGCAGGTGCGCACCGTGTGCCGCGTGGCATGATCGAATTCCGCGCCGATCCGGCGGTCGAGGCGCTCTATGACCCGACTTTTAAGAAGGACGCTGAGCTTTATCTGATCTGCGGTGCAGGCGGGCAGGCGGCGCTCGCAGGTAAAACGCTCAAGGATATGGGGTTCACGAACGTTACGAACATCGGCGGCTTTGCGGCCTGGAAAGATGCGGGCGGACCGACAGAGGCCTGAGCCTAGAGACTGCGCCGGAGTGTTCCGGCGCGGCACACTCGTCAGCGCTTCCGCGAGGCGACGCAGAACTTCTTGATTTTTCTTCGGGCGGACTAGTTTTTAATCCCATGTCAATGATCGCGATGAGCGCGTTCTGGGTGGTCTGTCCCTTATCGGCGACGTCGACCGCTCTCAATTTCCCCGAAGAAAAGTTGACGAGACAAACATGACACAACCAGATCAAATTCATTCCGCTGCCCGCACTTACGCCCAAGAAGTCGCGGACGGTACCCTGTCGCGGCGCGAATTCCTGACACGCGCAACCGTCCTCGGCGTGACGACGTCGGCAGCCTACGGCCTGCTTGGTCTGGCACGGCCCGCAGCCGCGGCGGCCCACATCGCACCGGGCGGCACGCTGCGGATCGAATCGTCAGTGAAGGCGCAAAAGGATCCGCGCACCTTTGACTGGCCGCAATTGTCGAATTTTACCCGCGGGTATTTCGAGTACCTCTCCGAGTACCAGATCGACGGGACGATCACGCCGATGCTGTTGGAAAGCTGGGAGGTAAACGACGACGCCACGGAATATACGCTTCGGGTGCGGCCTAGCGTGACGTGGAATAACGGGGAGCCGTTCACCGCGCAGGACGTGGCCTTCAACATCGCGCGCTGGTGCGAGAAGAATGTCGAGGGAAACTCGATGGCGTCGCGTATGGGCTCTCTGGTAGACGAGGAAACGGGGATGGCCCGCGAGGGTGCGATTACCGTCGTTGATGATATGACCGTTCGGCTGTCTCTGGCGGCGCCCGATATTACTCTCATCGCGGGTTTCTCGGATTATCCGGCTTCCGTTGTTCATTCCTCGTTCAACGGCGATCCGCTCGATAATCCTATCGGAACCGGGCCTTACCTGCCCGGTGAATACGAGGTCGGTGTGCGGGCGGCGCTCGTCAAAAACGAAGATCATACGTGGTGGGGTGAGGGCGCGGCCCTCGACCGTATCGAATTCATCGATTACGGCACCGATCAAGCATCAATTTTCGCGGCGGTGGATTCCGATGAGGTCGATATGATTTACGAATCCATCGGGGAGTTCATTACCCTGCTCGATGATGTCGGCTGGACGAAATCCGAGGCGATCACGGCCAACACCGTAGTCGTGCGGACAAATCAGGCTGCCGAGATCGATGGGGTGAGGCCGTACTCCGACGCGCGGGTGCGCCGGGCGCTTGCGATGGCGATCGACAACAACGTACTGCTGGAGCTGGGCTTTTCCGGCAACGGGACGGTCGCTGAAAACCACCATGTCTCGCCCATCCATCCCGAATATGCGGAAATGCCCGCGCCTGTATTCGATCCTGCAGGTGCCAAGGCGCTGCTGGAAGAAGCGGGCATGGCCGATTTTGAGCATGATCTGATTTCTATCGACGACACGTGGCGCAAGGATACCTCAGACGCGGCGGCGGCAATGCTGCGTGATGCGGGGATTCCTGTCAAACGGACGGTTCTGCCGGGATCGACGTTCTGGAACGAGTGGGCGAAATATCCATTCTCCACGACCGATTGGGCGCAGCGCCCGTTAGGCGTTCAGGTGCTTGCCCTTGCCTACCGCTCCGGCGAGGCTTGGAACGAGAGTGCGTTTGCCAATCCGGAGTTCGATGCTCTGCTGGCCGACGCGCTGGCCATCGCAGACGCGGATCAGCGCCGCGAGGTCATGGCAAAACTCCAGAAGATCATGCAGGATGAAGGCGTTATCATTCAACCTTACTGGCGCTCGATCTACCGCCATCACAAGGAGACGGTTGTGGGAGCGGAAATGCACCCCACCTTCGAGATGCATGTCGCCAAGATGGGCTTTGCCGCCTGACCAGAGCCGGACTGCCGCATCGTCGCGCGGGCGGCAATTCGCACAAGCCGGGCGCGCGGTCAAGGCACTCTTGCCAAGGCCGCGCTGAAAGCCTATACGCGCCCTTGTCTAAGGAGCGGATACACGTTCCGGGCGCGATATCTCAGGCAGGGTCGGATTGTTCCGGCCCTCTTTCTTTATCGCAAACGGATCTGTCTGCCCCGAAGTCCAATTCACACCCAAGACCGGCGGAGACAACCGCACGGCCAGATACATCACTCAAAAGGATACGATACGCTACATGGCGAATATGATGGACGAGTTTGAAGCACTCTTGAACGAAAGCTTCGAAATGGACACGCCCGAAGAGGGTTCTGTTGTCAAAGGCAAGGTTATCGCGATCGAAGCGGGCCAGGCCATCATCGACGTAGGCTACAAGATGGAAGGCCGCGTCGAGCTCAAAGAATTTGCCGAACCAGGCGAACAGCCCAAAGTTGAAGTCGGCGATGAAGTCGAAGTGTTCCTGCGTCAGGTAGAGAACTCCCGTGGCGAAGCCGTTATCTCCCGCGAGATGGCGCGCCGCGAAGAAGCATGGGACCGTCTGGAAAAAGCCTACGCATCCGAAGAGCGCGTCGAGGGTGCGATCTTTGGCCGTGTCAAAGGTGGCTTTACCGTGGATCTGGGCGGCGCCGTGGCGTTCCTGCCCGGCTCACAGGTCGATGTGCGCCCCGTGCGCGATGCAGGCCCGCTGATGGGTCTCAAGCAGCCGTTCCAGGTTCTCAAGATGGACCGTCGCCGTGGCAACATCGTTGTATCGCGCCGTGCGATCCTCGAAGAGAGCCGTGCCGAACAGCGTGCCGAAGTCATTGGCAACCTCACCGAAGGTCAGGAAGTCGACGGCGTGGTCAAGAACATCACCGAATACGGTGCGTTCGTGGACCTTGGCGGCGTAGACGGCCTGCTGCACGTGACAGACATGGCATGGCGCCGTGTGAACCACCCGTCCGAGATCCTCGCCATCGGCGAAACGATCAAGGTTCAAGTGATCAAGATCAACAAAGAGACGCACCGTATCTCGCTTGGTATGAAGCAGTTGCAGGAAGATCCATGGGATCTGGTTGCCGCCAAGTATCCGCTGGAATCGAGCCACACGGGCCGCGTGACCAACATCACCGATTACGGCGCCTTCGTGGAGCTGGAGCCTGGTGTCGAAGGCCTCGTTCACGTCTCCGAGATGAGCTGGACCAAGAAAAACGTACACCCCGGCAAGATCGTGTCGACCTCTCAGGAAGTCGAAGTCATGGTTCTGGAAATCGATGGCGCCAAGCGTCGCGTTTCCTTGGGTCTCAAGCAGACCATGCGCAACCCATGGGAAGTGTTTGCTGAAACACACCCCGAGGGCACTGAAGTCGAAGGCGAAGTCAAGAATATCACCGAATTCGGTTTGTTTGTTGGCCTTCCCGGCGACATCGACGGCATGGTTCACCTCTCTGACCTGTCATGGGACCAGCGCGGCGAAGAAGCCATTCAGGACTACCGCAAGGGCGACATGGTTCAGGCCGTTGTCTCCGAAGTGGACGTCGAGAAAGAGCGTATCTCCCTGTCGATCAAAGGTGTGGGCGGCGACAAGTTCGCAGAAGCCGTGGGCGGCGTGAAGCGCGGTTCCGTGGTAACTGTGGCTGTGACCTCCATCGAAGACGGTGGCATCGAAGTGGAATATGAAGGCATGAAAGCCTTCATCCGCCGCTCCGATCTGTCGCGTGACCGGGCAGAGCAGCGCCCTGAGCGTTTTTCGGTCGGTGACAAAGTCGATGTGCGCATCACCAATGTGGATGCCAAAGCACACCGCCTTGGCGTTTCCATCAAAGCGCGTGAGATTGCAGAAGAGAAAGAGGCCGTCGAACAGTATGGGTCCTCCGACTCTGGTGCGTCGCTTGGCGACATTCTCGGCGCGGCGCTGAAAACTTCCGACGACTAAACCGGAGGGTTTTACCCTACGGAAAGAACGTGGCCCCGTGCAGAAATGCGCGGGGTTTTTTGCTGCGAATCGTTTGAACCGGATTATCGGTAATCTTGATCGCTGCTCGAATTACCGCGCAAGCCCACGGGAAGGTGTGGATATTTCGGAAGAATTGCTGCAATGATGGAAGAAATTGTCGATTTAGGTCGCTCATGTCACTTTTCGCACGATGCGATTTTTTCTATAGTGGCGACATATTGACGCAAACGCGTGCGAGGGAGATAGCAATGATCCGGTCAGAACTGATCCAGAAGATCGCAGACGACAATCCACATTTATATCAACGGGATGTAGAACGGATCGTAAACACCATATTCGACGAGATTACGACAGCCATGGCGCGCGGTGATCGTGTCGAGCTGCGCGGCTTCGGCGCGTTCTCGGTGAAAAAGCGCGATGCACGCGTGGGACGAAATCCCCGGACCGGGGAGACTGTTCATGTCGAGGAGAAACATGTACCGTTTTTTAAAACGGGGAAGTTGCTCCGTGATCGGCTGAACGGGAAAAGTTAATGCGCTACGTACGCTATCTGTGTATCGCCACCTTCGCGGTGGCTCTTGTATCTGTTGCTCTTGCAAATCGCGAAATTGTATCGCTGCAAGTGTTGCCGACCGAAGTGTCGGGTCTGTTCGCGATGAATCCCTCTGTCGAGCTTCCGCTGTTTTTCGTGATTCTGGGCAGCATTCTGGCAGGTCTTCTGATCGGGTTTGTTTGGGAATGGATCCGCGAATATGGCGAGCGCGCCGAGGCCGCCAAGCAGGCCCGCGAGATGCGCCGGCTTCAGCGTGAGCTGGACAAGCTCAAAGCGGAAAAGCATCAGGGCAAGGACGAGGTTCTGGCGCTGCTGGACAAAGCCGGATAGGCCCTCATGCCATCTGACATCTCTGTAAAGATTTGCGGTTTGACCGCCCCTGATCACGTGGATGCGGCGGTGCGGGCAGGGGCACGGTACGTAGGTTTCGTGTTTTTCCCCAAATCACCCCGGCATCTGGAACTTGCCGATGCCGCAGCCCTCGCCGCACATGTGCCAATGGGCATCTGCAAGGTTGCGCTCACTGTCAATGCGGATGATGCGATGCTCGACGCGCTTACGCAGGCCGTTCCCCTCGATATGCTCCAACTGCATGGGTCTGAGAGCCCCGAGCGCGTGGCGCAGGTCAGGGCGCGCTACGGGTTGCCTGTGATGAAGGCTGTCGGCGTCGCAGAGCATGCGGATCTTGCGCAGCTCGATGCCTACGCCGGGGTTGCCGATCAGCTGCTGGTGGATGCCAAGCCGCCGAAGGGCGCCGATCTTCCGGGTGGCAACGGCCTCGCCTTTGATTGGAAGCTTCTGCAAGGGCGTGTATGGCGCTGCCCGTGGATGCTCGCAGGGGGACTGACGCCTTCGAATGTTGCGGAGGCGATTGTGCGCACCGGTGCGCGGCAGGTCGATGTCTCGTCGGGCGTGGAGAGCAGCGCTGGCGTCAAGGATGCCGCGCTCATTCACGCGCTTGTTGAGGCGGCCCGTACCGCCTGATTGCGCGCCTTTGGCTTCTTTACCATTGCGCGCCGGGACGGTACTGCTGGGGCAATAACCTTTTGAGAGGCACATCCGCGATGGCAAACGATCTTTTCAACAGCTTCATGACCGGCCCTGATGAAAACGGCCGGTTCGGTGAGTTTGGCGGCCGTTTCGTATCAGAGACGCTGATGCCGCTGATCCTCGAATTGCAGGCCGAATACGATAAGGCCAAGACGGACGAGACGTTCTGGGCCGAGATGGACGATCTGTGGGAGCATTACGTGGGCCGCCCGAGCCCGCTCTACTTCGCCGAGCGGCTGACTGACGAGTTGGGTGGGGCCAAGATCTACATGAAGCGCGACGAGCTAAACCACACCGGCGCGCATAAGATCAACAACGTGCTGGGCCAGATTATCCTTGCCCGCCGTATGGGCAAGAAACGCATCATTGCCGAGACAGGCGCGGGACAGCACGGCGTCGCGACCGCCACCGTCTGCGCCAAGTTCGGGTTGCAATGCGTAGTCTATATGGGTGCACATGATGTTGAGCGTCAGGCCCCCAACGTCTTTCGCATGCGCCTGCTGGGCGCCGAGATCATTCCGGTGACCTCCGGGCGCGGCACGCTCAAGGACGCGATGAACGATGCACTGCGTGATTGGGTCACCAATGTCCGCGATACCTTCTATTGCATCGGTACGGTCGCGGGGCCGCACCCCTATCCGGCGATGGTCCGCGATTTCCAAAGCATCATCGGAAAGGAAGTTCGCACCCAGATGGAAAAGGCCGAAGGCCGACTGCCCGACACGCTGATCGCCGCCATTGGGGGCGGGTCCAATGCGATGGGGCTGTTCTATCCCTTCCTTGACGACAAGGAAGTGAACATCATCGGGGTCGAGGCGGGGGGTAAGGGCGTCAACGCGAAGATGGAGCATTGCGCGTCGCTCACCGGTGGCCGTCCTGGCGTGTTGCACGGCAATCGTACGTATCTGCTGCAAGACGACGATGGCCAGATCCTCGAGGGCTTCTCGATCTCGGCTGGCCTCGATTATCCCGGTATCGGTCCTGAGCACGCGTGGCTGCACGATATTGGCCGCGCGAAATATGTCTCGATCACAGACGTCGAGGCACTGGCCGCGTTCCAGAAGTCCTGTGAGCTTGAGGGGATCATTCCCGCGCTCGAGCCGTCGCATGCGCTGGCCCATGTGATGAAGATCGCGCCCGAACTGCCCAAAGACCATCTCATCGTGATGAACATGTGCGGGCGGGGTGATAAGGATATCTTTACCGTGGCGCGCGCGCTCGGTTTCGAGATGGGTGAATTCGCCTGAGCCTAGCGGGTCAGCTCCAGAACATCGAAATCGCTTTCATTGACGGGCGTGGGAAACATCAGCCGCGCCCGTACGTCGGAGACGCGTTCGAACACTGCCACATCGGGTGTCACGGTCCCGCTACCTTCGAAATCGGGCGGCAGATCCGCGTAGTTTTGTGGCGTTTCATTCGCGACGTATCCGACGCCAAGATAAACCGCGCGCCCGTCCCGCATCTCGATGCGGCCGATTGTGCGTTGCGAGCCTGACAGTTTCTCAAAGGAGACGCCGGTATTGTCGAGCGACATTCGGCATTTAAAATTGGTATAGACCACCAGCGGCACACCGCGCCCCAGCTTCATCGTGCGGCAGTCCCACTCGCCTTGCATCGTGGGATCGAATGCCACCTGGGGCACACCTGACAGAGCGGTACCGAGTGCCGCGATATCCGCATCGGATCCGCCTGCCAAAGCTTCGAGTAGCGCAGCGCCTGCCAACCGCTCGAAACGATCGAGGCGCGCCTGCTCCTGTGGCCGGATCTCTTGTGCCTGTGCTGACCCTGCAAAAAGCATCAAGATGCAAAAGGAACAGATGCGCGTCATGCGTCGCCGCTTCCGAGACAATGGCGGCGCAGCACATCGAGTGGCACCACATCCAGCGCCCGAATATGCGTCGCCTCAAGACGCACGCGTGGTGCGCAGCCTTCTTCGGCGGCCTGCATGAAGCGTCCAGCGCACAAGCACCATGGATCGCCGGGTTTGAGCCCGGCAAATCCGAACGCGGGTTGTGGGGTTGAAAGGTCATTGCCGACATATTTGGAGAAGGCCAGAAATTCGGCGGTCATGACGGCGCAGACGGTATGGCTGCCCTGATCCGCAGCGCAGGTATTGCAGTGACCATCGCGGAAAAAGCCGGTCACCGGATCTGTGCCACACAGCGCCAGTGCGCCGCCTTCGACGTTGATACTCTCTTCAGGTTCCATGGGGGGTCTCCTTCTGTCTTACGGGTGGGCGCAGTTATTTGAACCGTTCCATCAGCTTTTGTAGCGCGCTACGCTCTTCTGGAGGCGCCACACTCTTAGTCTTTTGGGTCGGGGCGTCTACGGGTGCCGGGGACAGCCGGGCAGCATCCTTGATGCCGGTGGACGGGCGTGCGGGTGCGGTGCGCAGGGCGACCGCGTTCATGAATTTGGCCATATCGCCGTCCGCAAGATGCGGTGCGCCGTCGCTTATCCCGCGCAGTACATCCTCGAGCCAGTCAGCCTCGACCTTCGCAAAATCGCTCAGCACGTAGCCTGCCACACGGTCTTTGTGGCCCGGATGCCCGATGCCCAGCCGCACGCGGCCGTACTCCGGCCCCAGATGGCTATGGACCGAGCGCAAGCCATTGTGGCCTGCGTGCCCGCCGCCCATCTTTGCCTTCACCTTGCCGGGGGCGAGATCGAGTTCGTCGTGCAGCACGATTACATCTTCCGGCTCGAGCTTGTGGAAACGCATCGCGGCGGCGACGCTATCGCCGGATCTGTTCATGAAAGTCTCCGGGCGCAGCAAAACAGCGCGAGTACTGCCAAAACGACCTTCGCTCACACTGCCCTGATGTTTGGATTTCCACGGGCCGAAATCATGATCCTCCGCCATCCGCTCTACGGCCATGAAGCCGATGTTATGGCGGTTTCGCGCATATTTCGCGCCGGGATTTCCAAGCCCTACGATGAGTTTCATGGCGGTTCTCCGTTACTTGCTGTTACCATATAGAACCCGTGTCCCAGCGTACAGCAACACTCCGCTGCAGCGGCTGAAATGCCGCCCCTCCCGAACGAAAAAGGGCCGCCCGGAGGCGACCCTTAAGTGCTCTGCAACAGCAGGGATCAGCCGTCAGATTTCTCGCCGTTTGGGGCGTCCATCTCAGTCGTCGGTACTTCGTCCGCATCAACATCGTCGTCATCCTCACCACCGGCCGAGACCAGTGCGGAGGGTGCGGAGACCTGTGCAATCACGAAGTCACGGTCGATCACCGGCTTGGCGCCTGCGGGCAGCGTGACGTCCGAAATGGTCAGATTGTCGCCAATCTGCAGCGCGGAGATGTCGATCGTGATGCTTTCGGGAATGTCTGCCGCAGTCACCACCAGTTCGATCTCTGGGCGTACAAGGTTGAGCGTGCCGCCCTTCTTGAGACCGGGGGATTCCTCTTCGCCGGTCACTTCGACACCGATGAAAAGGTTGATCTTTGTGGTCCGCTTGAGACGCATGAAATCGACGTGCGTGGGCAGGTCCTTGACGACATGGCGCTGCACGTCGCGGCAGATGACGCGCACATCATCGTGGCCTTCGACTTTCAGATTGAACAACGTCGCTTTAAAGCGGCCCTTGCGCAAACGGGTCAGCAGTTTGTTGAAATCGAGGTTGATTGCGAGCGGGTCCGTATCGCCCCCGAACACAATCCCCGGTACCATGCCATCACGGCGTGCCTGACGAGCGGCGCCCTTGCCTGTCCCCGTCCGTACAAAAGCTTCAAGATCTGGGATCTCTCCGGCCATATTAATCTCCAATTTGATAAGGGCGAAGCGCCTCCAAGGCTGTCGCTTCGCATGAATTCGCGCGTATAGACGGGAATCGGGTGCGGGGAAAGAGGAATTTGTTTTGCCGCTTGCATGCCGTCTTGCGGCAGCTGTCCGACCGTGGCACCTGTCTGCCGATGAACATTCTGCAGGACATAAAAGAGAGCCGCAAGCCGCTGGGCGGCTTTATCGCCATCGGCATCGCATGGGCCGCATATTTTGCGCAGATGCCTGTGGTGAAATCAGCGGTGCAGGCGTCGGATGGGGCCTACGGTGTTGCCGTGCTCTGGGCTTCCATCGGGGCGGTTGCGGCGATGTGGCTGGCGCCGCTGGCGCAGGCGAGGGCAGGGCGCTACGCCGTGCCGCTGGCGATTGTGGCGATCGCGCTCGGCCTTTTGGGGACGGGGTTGGTGCCGGTGCTTTGGGCGCTGGCGCTCATGCTGCTGGTGCTCTCGGCAGGCTCCGGGGTGGTCGATGTGCTGATCAACGCGGAAGTGGCGGAGATCGAGGCCCGGACAGGACGCCCCCTGATGAACCTCAATCACGGGCTCTACTCTTTCGCCTATGCCGGTGCTGCGCTCGCCGTGGGCGCACTACGCGGCGCGGGCTGGGCGCCTGCGGAGGTCTTTACCGCGCTCTTGCTGCCCTTTGGGGTCCTGGCTTGGCTGACAATCGGCAGGCTGGCGCCTGTGCAGCTGGGTATCCCCGCCGGAGCTGTGGCGCCAGCTTCCAAAGTACTGCCCGCCAAATTGATCTGGCTCGCCGGGGCGCTGGTGTTTTTCGCCTTCCTGACGGAGGCCAGCGCCGAGGGATGGTCAGCCCTGCATATCGAACGTGGATTGGGCGGATCTGCCCAGCAGGGCGCGCTCGGCCCCGCATTGCTGGGCTTGATGATGGGGGTTGGTCGTCTGTCCGGTCATGCGCTGTCTCGGTTCTTGCCTGAGACGCTTCTGATGATCCTCGCCTGTCTGCTGACCGCGTTCGGGTTGGCTGGCGTGTCGTTGGCGCAGAGTGTCGGTGCGGCTTTGATGTTCTTTGCGCTCGCGGGCTTGGGGGTCTCGGTTTTGGCGCCGCTCACGCTGGCGTTGGCCGGGCGTGCGGTGCCGCAAGCGATGCGGCTCGCTGTGATCAGCCGGGTCTCGGTGCTGGGCTATGGCGCGTTCTTCTTTGGCCCGCCGCTGATGGGCCTCATTGCCGAAGGATTTAGCCTGAGTGCTGCCTTCATGACCGTGGCGATCGTCATCGGGGTTGTGGGGGTGACGCTGGTACCGCTTCTGGTCCGCCAGAGCGGCGTTCGCGCTGGTGTGTCTTCGTGAGCAGGTGTCCGCCCTGTAAGACCACACGGGCGTGCAACGCGATCTCATCTGCGTAATGCATCTCAAAAGCGGCGCGCGTCTGAGTTGATATAGGTGTGGGCATTTGTGGCGAGATGTTTTGCGGCTTGATCAAAATCTCTTCGCCCATCCGCGCCTCTAGCCATGCGCGCAACACCGGCTGGGCTTCATATGCGAACAGATGTGTTATGCCTAAAGCGCCGTCGGGCCCTGTGAGGAAATTGTGCTGCGTGCCGAACCGTGCCCACTCCGGCGGGGTATCCGAAAGAACTCCCTTCACGAATCCGTCAAAATCGACGTCTAACATACCGGCGCGGTAGCGATACCAGCTGCGCAGATGCTCCAGCGGCGCGCGGATCACGGCCATCGTCTCCGGATCCAGCCCGTAGGCCTTGCGCAGAAAAGGCGCGATCTTGCGCTGATAACGGCCCACGGGCGTATGCTTGCGCTGTTTGTAGAACGCGATGTCTGCCCAGGGCTTCAGAGCGACTTCCATCGCGGTCGATCCGGTTTTCGGCACCGAGAACAGCACGAGGTTCTGCTCGGAGAAGATCAGCATCAGTCTTGCCAGTCGCCCTCGAACCCTTTGGGCACCAGAAGGTTGTGGCGGCCTAGATTGGTCACTTTTGTCTCGCCGCAGAGCGCCATTGTGGTGTCGAGCTCCTTGTGGATCACCTCTAGCGCGCGGGTGACACCCGCTTGGCCCATCGCGCCGAGGCCGTAGACGAAAGCGCGCCCGATGTAGGTGCCTTTCGCACCCATCGCCATGGCCTTGAGCACGTCCTGACCCGAGCGGATCCCGCTGTCGAGATGCACCTCAACCTGGTCACCTACCGCATCGAGGATCGAGGGCAGCACGCGGATCGAGCTGAGCGCGCCGTCAAGCTGTCTGCCGCCGTGATTGCTGACGATGATCGCATCCGCGCCAACCTGCATCGCCATCTTCGCATCCTCCGCGTCGAGGATGCCTTTCAGGATCACCTTGCCGCCCCATTGCTCCTTGATCTTGGCTATCTTGCTCCAGTCGAGGGTCGGGTCGAACTGCTCGGCGGTCCAGGCGCTGAGATTTGCCGCATCCGAGATGTTGGACACATGGCCCACGATATTGCCAAAGCTGCGGTTCTTGGTCTGCAGCATCTCGATGCCCCAGCGCCATTTGGTGGCAAGGTTTGCCATCGTGGCGAGGGTAAGTTTGGGAGGAGCGGAGAGCCCGTTCTTGATGTCCTTATGGCGCTGGCCCAGAATTTGCAGATCCAGCGTTATTACCAGCGCCGAGCATTTGGCCGCGCGCGCCCGCTCTATTAGGCGGCTGACGTAGTCTTCGTCACGCATGGTGTAGAGCTGGAACCAGAAGGGTTTGTTCGTCGCACTCGCCACGTCTTCGATGGAATTGATCGACATGGTCGAAAGGGTAAACGGCACGCCGAAGGCCTCCGCCGCGCGTGCGGCCTTCATTTCGCCGTCCGCGTGCTGCATGCCGGTAAGGCCCACTGGCGCCAGAGCGACGGGCATCGCCACATCTTCACCGATCATCTTGGTCGCTGTCGAGCGCCCGGACATATCCACCGCAACGCGTTGACGCAGTCGGATCTTGTCGAAGTCGGAGGTGTTCTCACGGAAAGTCTGCTCGGTCCAGCTGCCGCTTTCGGCGTAATCATAGAACATCTTTGGCACACGGCGCCGGTGGATGCGTTTGAGATCGTCGATGTTGGTGATGACGGGCATGGCGAGGCTCCAGACTGATTGGTTAGGTTTGTTTACCAATGTCAGACCTTTGGATCAATCTGTCATTCAGCGCTGGCGCTAACAAAGAGCTTGAGTGGTGCGGTATCGCACTATATACATATAGTATAATATCGAACTATATGGAGAGAAAAATGGCACTTACACGACGCAAGACCCTCGCCCTGATCGGCGGCGGCACGATCTTCGCCGCGACCGCGGCTACGGCAGGCTTTGTCACGTCCCGCACCCCAACGCGTGCGCTTGCGCCATGGGAACGTGCGGGCGGATACGGGGATCCGCGCCTCGATGCGCTGAGCTACGGGCTGCTCGCACCCAATCCGCATAATCTTCAGCCTTGGCAGGTGGCGCTGGAGGGGGAGGACAGCTTCGCACTCTACCATGACACCAGCCGCCGCTTGCCTCATACCGACCCTTACGACCGCCAGTTGCGCATCGGGTTCGGCTGTTTTCTGGAGTTGACCGTGATCGCAGCACAAGCTTCAGGCCACACTGTCGATCTGACGCTGTTCCCCGATGGTCCGCAGGGGCCTGTCGCCCGAGGAGTGATGGGGAAGGGAGGACAGACTGATCCGCTTGCCGCCCACATCATGGAACGTCGCTCTTGTAAGGAGCCATTTGCCGATCAAGCTGTGGAGGCGGAGAAAGCGGCGGCCCTCGCTGAGTTCGCATCCGTCCATACCGATCCGGCGCTGGTTGCAGATCTGCGCGCGCTCACCTGGGAGGCTTGGCTCACCGAAACGCTGACGCCTCGGACCATGCAGGAAAGTGTTGATCTGATGCGTTTCGGCAAGGCGCAGATCAATGCAACGCCTGATGGGATTGATATGGGGGGCGGCTTTCTGGAAGCGCTGATGCTGGCAGGGGTGTTCAACCGCGAGACCGCCGCCGATCCTGACAGCACGGCCTTCCAACAAGGCATCGCGATCTACGATGAAATGCTGAATGCCACGCCCGCTTTTGTTTCGCTTACAACTGAAGGGAACGCGCCGCAGGATCATATCGGGGCAGGGCGACGGTGGCTGCGGCTCAATCTCGCGACAACGCAGCTCGGCCTGTCGCTGCATCCGGTCAGCCAAGCGTTGCAGGAATATCCCGAAATGGCCCCACATTACGCCCGCGCGCATGAATTGCTCGCTCCGCAAGGTGGCACTGTTCAAATGCTCGGGCGGTTGGGCTATGGTCCGGCCATCCCGCGCACCCCGCGCTGGCCGCTGGAGGCGAAACGCCGAGATGTCTGACCTATGACCGAAACCGACCCTGCTGTCATTTTCCGCATCTTAAATGAAATCGGGATCATCGAACAATTGAGCCGCGCTTTGCTGGAAGCGCGGTTACCGCCACCGCTCATCGCTGCGCACTTCGCAGTGCTCTCGCATCTCAGGAAAGGACGTGACGGTGCTGTGCCTATCGATATGGCCCGCGCTTTTCAGGTGCCTAAAACGTCGATGACCCATACGCTGAAGGGGCTTGAGCGCCACGGCTATGTAATTCTACAGCCCAATCCGCGCGACGGGCGCTCGAAAACGGTTTGGCTCACCGACAAGGGGCGCGCTCTGGAGGAACGGATCATGGTCGCTCTGGCACCTGAAATCACAGCTTTGATGGAGGGTGTCGAAGTGGAGAAACTCGTTTCTATTCTGCCCGTACTCACGGATCTACGCGTGTATCTTGACGCCGCCCGCGATGCGCCGCAGTTGCCCTCAGGCTGAATGCGCGCCTTCGCTGAGCGTTTTCACGAAGGCCAGCACGTCCGCCGTGCTCTTGCCCGCCGCGATCTGGCTCACGATCGCCGAGCCCACAACGACACCATCCGCAACCTGCGCGATCGTGCGTGACTTCTCTGGGGTGTTGACGCCAAAGCCCACGACCACGGGCAGCCCGGTTGCCGTTCGGATACGCTCAACGGCGGGTGAGACATCGCCCGCGTCCGCTTCCGCAGCGCCCGTGATGCCGGTGATCGAGACGTAGTAGACAAAACCGGAGGTATTCTGCGCCACCCGTGTGAGCCTTTTATCGTCTGTCGTGGGGGTCGCGAGGCGGATGAAGTTGATGCCCGCCGCCTGCGCTGGCAGGCAGAGCTCCTCATCTTCCTCGGGGGGCAGATCAACGACGATCAGCCCGTCGATCCCGGCCGCCTTTGCCGCTATCAGAAACTTATCGACCCCCATGGAATAAATGGGGTTGTAATAGCCCATCAGAACGATCGGTGTCGTATCATCTTGCGTACGGAAAGCGCGGGCGAGTTCCAGCGTGCGCAGCAGGGTCATCCCGCCTTCGAGCGCGCGCTGGCCGGCCAACTGGATCGTCGGGCCATCGGCCATCGGATCGGTGAAGGGCAATCCCAGCTCGATGATGTCTACACCCGCACTTGGCAGACCGCGCACCACTTCGAGCGAGCGCTCGAAATCTGGATCGCCCGCCATCACGTAAGACACGAACGCCTTTTTGCCGCGCGTTTTGAGATCAGCAAACTTGGCATCTATTCGGGACATGGGCAGGGGCCTTTCGGTGGGTTTTGCCTGCAATGCCCAATCCGCGCCCATAAATCAATGCACCACGTTTCCTGAGGGCTCCCTAACTGTGAAAAATCCGGCAGTGCAAAATGCATATTTCCAGTACCCCGCAGCGGCCTGCACACCCTTGCACAGAGGGCTGCGAACCCCTAACACGGCGCAAACGCACATAGGGGATGCTGTCATGGGTTTCAAAATGGGTATCGTTGGTCTGCCGAACGTCGGCAAATCAACGCTTTTCAACGCACTTACCCGCACGGCTGCCGCACAGGCTGCCAATTTTCCCTTCTGCACGATCGAACCGAACGTGGGTGAGGTCGCCGTGCCTGACGCCCGCCTCGACACCCTCGCCGAGATCGCCAAATCCAAATCCATCATTCCGACCCGTATGACGTTCGTCGATATCGCTGGCCTCGTCAAAGGTGCGTCCAAGGGGGAGGGGCTGGGCAACCAGTTTCTGGCTAACATTCGCGAAACGGATGCGATCGCCCACGTGCTGCGCTGTTTTGAAGATGGTGACGTGACCCACGTCGAGGGGCGTGTTGATCCGGTCGCGGATGCGGAGACTATCGATACCGAGCTGATGCTGGCCGATCTGGAGAGCATCGAGAAACGCCGCGCTGGCCTCGTGCGCAAGATGAAGGGCGGCGACAAGGATGCCGTGCAGCAAGACCGCCTGCTGGCTCTCGCCCAAGCCGCCATCGAAGCAGGCCGACCCGCCCGCACTGTTGAGATTGATGCGGATGACGCGAAAGCCTGGCGCCTGCTCCAACTGTTGACGACGAAGCCCGTGCTTTATGTGTGCAATGTGGGCGTGGACGATGCAGCCCATGGCAATGCGCTCTCCGCGGAGGTGGCCGAGATGGCGGCGGCGCAGAAGAACTCTTCGGTCGTGATCTCCGCCCAGATCGAAGAGGAGATCAGCCAGCTCGACGCCGAAGACGCGAAGATGTTCCTCGACGATATGAGCCTTGAGGAACCGGGTCTCGACCGGTTGATCCGTGCAGGATACGCGCTGCTTCACCTCGAGACGTATTTCACCGTGGGCCCCAAGGAGGCGCGCGCCTGGACCATCAGGCAGGGTACCTCCGCGCCCAAAGCAGCTGGCGTGATTCACGGCGATTTCGAAAAGGGCTTCATCCGCGCGGAAACCATTGCTTACGATGATTTCGTATCGCTGGGTGGCGAGGTCCCCGCGAAAGAAGCCGGTAAAATGCGGGCAGAGGGCAAGACCTACACCGTCAAGGACGGCGACGTGCTTCATTTCCTGTTCAACAATTAAGCGACGTACGTTGCCTGCGGGCGTCGCACGGAGGCGCACGTCAGGCTTTGGCGAATGCGTCTTGGAACTGATCGGTTGAGATTAGACGCAAGAGGGGCTCGCGGTTGGCCGCAAAGACATCATAGACTTCGTCATATTCAGAGCCGGGCGCCCGAAAGGCGGCACAGAGATCTACGGCAGGTTTGGGAGGGTGCCACTCATCCGGTCGGTCCAGCAGAGCGGCGAAATCTGTGCCTTTTACGATGACGCCGCATCCGTAGTCACAGTCTACGGTAAAATAATCCAGATCCTCACGTCCTAGCACGAAATCAAGGTAGGCCTTATACTGCACGCCGCACCATTCGCCCGCGCGGTAGCCCGGAGATGCCACCTCGCGGGACTGTGGGTTGCAATCATGGACAACCATGATCCCGCCTTCGGGAAGCAGATCAAACATATCCATGATATCGCGGCTGGCGGTGTGATAAGTGTGCCAGCCGTCCACCAGAACCACATCCACCTCAGTTTTTGCCGCGCGCAGCATATACATTTGCGTCGCAAGCGATTCATCGGGCGAGCGCATGTCGATCAGCATGCCGTCGTCAAAAAACTCGTGCGCGATATACATGATGCGGGAACAGCTCGCCAAGGGCGCGCGGTCGATCTGTGCAAAATGCTTGCCGGTGCTCGGTGTGCAGATCTCGATGTAGTTCTTTAGCCCAAAGCGATCGACGAGCAGATTGACGATCCATGCCTTTGTCTCTCGTAGACCGTTTTGCATCATTCTCTGAACCAGATATTTTTGGGCGGGCGTTGATCTGCCCTTCTTAGCGGGAGTTTATGGCTACGGCCAACGTCTCGCCAGAAAAAAGTAAAGGACTGCGAGCCGTCCGAAGATTTGCCAGATCATGCGGCTTACTGAATACCTCTGGCTCGAAATATGGTGGGCCTTGGAACGTCTGCTTTCTGAAGCTGGTCATTTAGGGTCCGGAAAAAGGCAGGGTTCCAAAAAACGTCCGCTGGGGCAAAATCGAGGTTGTTTCGCTTAGCTTTACACCATAGACACGGCGTCGGAGACGTGGCCGAGTGGTCGAAGGCGCTCCCCTGCTAAGGCCGCGGACGCTGACGGTAACTTTCTGTTATTCATATCTAATTTCCTTCCTCTGATTTTGGATTCCCAAATCCTGCCCATCATGGCCGGAAATCCCAGCCGTGGGCGAGCAGCTGCTCGCCGAGACCTGACGGGGCCTGCTTGCGGTAGTGCAGCGCCATATCGGCATCCGACCATCCGCCCCGGTCGATCAGCAGGGCGAGGTCGCCGACTTGCGCGCTGAACCAGGTCGCCCAGGTATGGCGCAGGGTATAAAAAACGATCTCCTCGGAATTGCGCAGACCGGCCGCGTGGCACAGCTTGTGGAACTGGTTGATGAGGTGCGTGCCGTGCTCTCCATCCGTGATGATCGGACGGCCGGTCGGCGTTAGGAACACGAGATCATCCTCGGGCAGCGGGTCCATGAGTT